>Ga0194132_10001116_pt1 | contig 54623 bp, 48 predicted proteins | sample TA2KigOf80mmetaG_FD_148612 | JGI IMG/M metagenome (GOLD analysis project Ga0194132, IMG submission 148612) | Freshwater microbial communities from Lake Tanganyika, Tanzania - TA2015054 Kigoma Offshore 80m | ecosystem: Environmental > Aquatic > Freshwater > Lake | place: Tanzania: Lake... | reverse complement strand
TTCAGGCCACTTTCTCACCCATTACCCGCGCCCGCCTCCTCCTCCATTTCATGACGCTCAAGCCGAGATGCTACCACGCCTTCGCTACAATATGACGGTGACCGGTCACGACATCCGACAGAAATTCCTCGACTTCTTCGCCGCGCGCGATCACCGCATCGTCCGCTCTTCTTCCCTGGTTCCCGCCAACGACCCGACCCTGCTGTTCACCAACGCAGGCATGAACCAGTTCAAGGACCTCTTCCTCGGCCTCGAAAAGCGCGACTACTCGCGCGCCACCACCTCTCAGAAGTGCGTCCGGGCGGGCGGCAAGCACAACGACCTCGAAAATGTCGGATTTACCCGCCGCCATCATACTTTCTTCGAAATGCTCGGTAACTTCTCCTTTGGGGATTACTTCAAGGCCGAAGCCATCGAGTTCGCCTGGGATCTCGTCACCAGGGAGTACGGCATGGCCAAGGACCGCCTCTATGTCACCGTCTTCCGTGAGGATGATGACGCCGAACAGCTCTGGCAGAAAGTCGCCGGGGTCCCCAAGAGCCGCATCTTCCGCCTCGACGAGAAGGACAACTTCTGGCAGATGGGCGAGACCGGCCCGTGCGGTCCGTGTTCCGAGATCCACTTCGACCTCGGCCCGGATGCCGCGGAGCCGGGCCGCGAGCAGGAGGAGTTTCCGCTCGACGGAGGCGGCCGCTTCGTTGAGATCTGGAACCTCGTGTTCATGCAATTTGACCGCTCCGCGGACGGCGTCTTCACTCCGCTCCCGCGTCCGTCGATCGACACCGGCATGGGCCTCGAGCGCGTGGCGGCGATCCTGCAGGGCAAGCGCAGCAACTACGACTCCGATCTGCTCGCCGCGATCTGTGACAAGGCGGCTGAACTGATCGGCGTGACACCGGGAGAAAATCCCAAGCATGACGCGGCGCTCCGCATCGCGGCCGACCATGCCCGGGCCGCGGCATTCCTGATCCACGACGGCGTGGTTCCGTCGAACGAGGGACGCGGCTACGTACTGCGTAAGATCATGCGGCGGGCCATGCGCCATGCACGCCGGGCGGGCAGCGCCGGGCCCTTCCTGTACAAGCTGACCGGATTCGTCGCAGAGTGGATGAAGCCTGCATATCCCGAACTGCTCGAATCGGTCCAACGGGTGGCCCGCGTCGTCAAAGACGAAGAGAACCGTTACGCGACCACGTTCCAGGTCGCCGAGCGGGTCTTCCACGACGAGGTCAAGTCGGCCCAGCACGGCGTTATCCCGGGGACTGCAGCGTTCAAGCTTTACGACACCTATGGACTCGCGCTCGACGAGCAGGAGGAGATGGCGCGGGAATTCGGGCTCGCGGTCGACACCGCGGGATTCCAGTCCGAGATGGAGGGCCAGCGCACCCGGGCCAGGGCATCGTGGAAAGGCGCGGAAAAGGCGCACGTCGATCCGGTCTACCAGAGGCTGATCGAATCCGGCCGGACGGAGTTTCTCGGTTACACCCAGTTGTCGGCGGACGCGAAGGTGAAGGCATACCTTCCCGGGAAGAGCGAGATCGTGCTCGACCGGACTCCGTTCTATGCGGAGACCGGCGGCCAGACCGGCGACCAAGGTTGGATTTTCCAGAATGGGACAAAGATCGCGCGTGTCGTGGACACCTACTATGGAGTGGCTGGGCTGGCGGTCCACAAGATTGAGCCACTCGGCGCGGTGGAGGCAGGAATGGAGGTACACGCGGAGGTCGACACCGCCCGGCGCGACGCGACGCGGCGGAATCACACCGCCACTCACCTGCTCCACGCGGCTCTCAGGCAGGTACTTGGCAAACACGTGAAGCAGGCGGGCAGCGTGGTCGATCCTGGAAGGCTCCGGTTCGACTTCTCGCATTACACGGGCGTCGACCCGGATGAGTTCGCCGAGATCGAGCGGATTGCCAACGATCAGATTTTGCTCAACAATTCCGTCAACACCGAAGTGATGGATCTCGACGCCGCGGTGGCGACCGGCGCCATGGCGTTGTTCGGGGAGAAGTACGCCGAGAAGGTCCGGGTCGTGTCGGTGACGGACTATTCGCGGGAGCTCTGTGGCGGCACACACGTTGCGCGGACCGGCGACATCGGCCTGTGCAAGATCGTGTATGAGGGCTCGATTTCCGCGGGCGTGCGGCGGATCGAAGCGGTTACGGGCGACGGTGCACTACGGCGCTTCCAGGACTCCAGTGCGGCGCTGCAGCGGCTGGCCGGATTGATGAAGACCGGCGAACCGGAGTTGATCGATCATATCGAGAAGCTGCTCGGGCAGCAGCGGAGCCTGGAGCGGCAGATCGAGCAGATGAAGGAGAAACTGGCGCAGGCGCAGGTGGGTGCGCTCGAAGCCAAAGTCCGGACGGTGAAGAACATTAAGGTGCTGTCCGCGGTGGCTGACGGGCTCGACCGGGCACAGATGCGCGCCGTAGCCGACTCGCTCCGGAACAAGTGGAAGAGTTGCGTGATTGTGCTGGCTTCGGGCGAGGAGGGTAACATTGGTATCGTATCAGCGGTGACCAAGGACCTTACCGCGAAAGTCCACGCGGGCAAGCTCGCCGGGGCCGTCGCGCAGGCGGTAGGCGGTAAGGGCGGCGGACGGCCGGATATGGCTGAAGCCGGCGGCAAGGATCTGGGAGCCCTGGGCGGCGCGATCGAGTCGGTGTACGGGTCGGTGGAGTCGATGCTTTGAATTCAGCCAGCGCCGTGATTGTGGGCGCCGGTCCCACGGGGCTTGCGTGCGGAATCGAGTTGAAGCGGCTCGGAGTGGACGCGGTCCTGCTCGACAAGGGCTGCGTGGTAAATTCGTTGTATCATTACCCGACGAACCTGGTATTCTTCACGACTCCGGAATTACTGGAGATCGGTGGAATTCCGATGACGGCGATGGGCGAGAAGCCCGTGCGCGCCGAGGCGCTCAAATACTACCGCCGGGTGGCGGACCACTACCAGTTGCAGATCGAGCAATACACCGAGGTCCTGCGGGTCACCGGCGAGGATGGCGCGTTCGAGGTCCATGCGCGGAACCGGGTGGGCGCGGAAGGCGTGTGGCGGGCGCGGAAGGTGATCTTCGCCACGGGCTATTACGACAAGCCGAACCTGCTCGGCGTCCCGGGCGAGGATCTGCCCAAAGTGATCCACTACTACAAGGAGCCGCATCCTTACTACGGACACGATGTCGCCGTGATCGGCGGCAAGAACTCGGCGGCGCTTGCGGCGCTCGAGTTGTGGTGGACCGGCGCACGCGTGACCCTGATCCACCGGCGGGGCTCGCTGTCGGGCAACATCAAGTACTGGATCCGGCCGAACATCGAGAACCGCCTAAAGAACGGCGAGATCACCGGGTACCTGAACTCACGGGTCAGCTCTATCAGGCCCGAATCGATCGTGATCGAGACCCCGTCCGGCGTCAAGGAGATCAAGAACGACTTCGTGTTCGCGATGACGGGATACAGGCCGGACACCGAGTTCCTCGGTGCGCACGGCATCACGTTCGATCAGGAGACGCAGCGGCCATTCACGGATCCTGAGACGCTTGAAAGTGCGCGGCGGGGGATCTATCTCGCCGGAGTCCTGGTGGCGGGCATGCATACCAACGAGATCTTCATTGAGAACGGCCGGTTTCACGGCAAGACGATCGCCACTGCGATCGCGAAGGAGTTATCATGATTGCGCAGTACATTGACGCCAACCGCCAGCGGTTCCTGGATGAACTGCTGGAACTGATCCGGATTCCAAGCATCAGCACGCTTCCTGAGCACAAGCCCGATGTCGACCGTGCGGCGGCGATGGTCGCTTCGCGGCTGTCCGAGGCCGGACTCGAAAACACCGAGATCATTCCGACGGGCCGGCATCCGCTGGTCTACGCGGATTGGCTGCACGCGCCCGGCAAGCCGGTGGTGCTTTGCTACGGCCACTACGACGTCCAACCCGCCGATCCGCTTGAGCTCTGGACCACGCCCCCGTTTGACCCACAGATCCGCGATGGCAACATCCATGCCCGCGGCGCTTGCGATGACAAGGGACAGATGTACATGCACGTCAAGGCCATGGAGACGCTGCTCCGCGTGCATGGCAGGCTGCCGGTCAACGTGAAGTTCCTGATCGAGGGCGAAGAAGAAGTTGGCGGCGTGTCGATCGCCAAGTACGTTCCGGCGAACCGGGAAAAGCTCAAGGCCGACGTGGCACTGGTATCGGACACCGCGCTCTATGCCGAAGGCCTGCCGACGCTTTGTGTTGGATTGCGGGGGCTCATTTATCTCGAAGTGGCCGCGCGTGGCCCCTCCCGCGATCTGCACTCTGGCCTCTACGGCGGCGCGGCGCCGAACGCGGTGTTCGGACTGGTCCAACTGCTGGCCAAGGCCAAGGATGAAGAAGGGCGGATCTTGATCCCCGGAGTGTACGAGGGAGTGGCCGAGCCGGATCCGGCGGAGATCGGGAGTTGGAGGCGCCTGCCGTTTGATGAGGCGGCGTTCCTGTCCGATGAGGTGGGATCGGCGCGGCTGACCGGCGAGCCGGACCGCATGGTGCTCGAGCGGGTCTGGTCGCGGCCGACGTTTGAAGTGCATGGCGTAGGGGGCGGATTCACTGGCGCGGGATCGAAGACCGTGATCCCGGCCGAGGCGCTTGCCAAGGTCAGCTTCCGGCTGGTACCCGACCAGGATCCGGACCACGTGATCGCCGCGTTCCGCCGGTGGGTCGAGCGGGAGACGCCGCCTGGGATCCAGACGGAGGTGCGGGTGCTGAGCGCGAGTCCGGCGATCGTCGTCAATCCGGATCATGCGGCAATTCGTGCCGCGGCGTCGGCGTTCAACGAGGTGATGGGGTCGGAGTGCGTCTACATCCGGTCTGGTGGATCGGTGCCGATCGTCGGCGACTTCGCCAAGCACCTTGGGATGCCAACCGTAATGATGGGATTCGGACTCCCGGACGACCGTCTGCATTCGCCCAACGAGAAGTTCAAACTTGAAAACTACTACACTGGCATACAGACCGCCGCCCGATTCCTGGAGCTCTACGGCGGATCAGCCTGATCCCGGTTCATGGACAATTCCCCCTCGGTAGGCATCGTACGTTCGGCTGGACTGATGTCTGCCGCGGTGATGCTCAGCCGCGTCGCCGGGCTTGTCCGCGAGACCATCATCGCGCAGACCTTTGGCGCCTCGGCCGCCACTGACGCCTTCAATCTCGCATACCGCCTCCCAAACCTCACACGCGACTTGTTCGCCGAGGGCGCGCTGTCGTCTGCCTTCGTTCCAACTTTTACGGAGCGAATGGCGACGAAGGGCAAAGAGGACGCGGCGCGGCTGGTCAACTTGGTTGGCACGGCGGTGATTCTGTTCGTCGGCATATTGTGCGTGATGGGAGTGCTGCTCGCTCCGTGGCTGGTGGGGTTGTTCGGTTCGGGATTCCGCCAGGTTCCAGGCAAGTTCGAAATGGCCGTCCACCTGACACGCGTCATGTTCCCGTTCCTGCTGCTGGTGGCGCTGGCGGCGCAGACGATGGGCGTGCTGAACTCGTGCGGACAATTCGGTGTGCCCGCGCTCGCGTCATTTTTCTTCAACGTGGGTTCGGTGGCCTCTGGTCTGCTGATCGCGTTTGTCATCGGACCGCGGATCGGGATGGAGCCCATTGAAGGGATGGCGTGGGGAGTCGTCATCGGAGGCGCGGTGCAGTTTCTGTGGCAGGTGCCGAGCCTGTACAAACAGGGATTCCGGTTCCGGCTCGAATGGGACTGGAGGGACCCGGGCCTGCGCCACATCGTCGCGATGATGGGCCCGGCAATCCTGGGCGGCGCCGCGGTCCAGATCAATGTGCTGGTGAACAGCCACTTCGCCTCATTCATCCAGGATCCGGTGCGCGGCGCCAACGGTCCGGTGACGTGGCTGGGCTGTGCTTTCCGGTTCATGCAGTTGCCGCTTGGGCTGTTCGGCGTGGCGGTGGCGGCGGCAACGCTTCCGTCGATTACCAGGAGCCTGGCTTCGGGCAACCACGATGAGTTCCGGCGGACGCTGTCGAAATCGCTGGGCGTGGTTTTCCTGATGACCCTGCCGAGCTCGATCGGACTGGTGGTGTTGGCGCGCGAGATGATCGCCGCAACGTATCAGGGCGGAGCGTTCACCAGCTATGACACGCAGCAGACTGCGCTCGCTCTGGTCTGCTACACAGTGGGCCTGGCGGGATACGCGGCCTCCAAGGTGCTCAACCCCGCGTTCTACGCGCTCAAGGATTCACGGACGCCGATGGTGGTGAGCCTCACCTCGATCGCCGTGAACTTCGCGGCGGCGAGCCTCTTGCTGAACTACACGCGGCTGGGACACGCCGGTCTGGCGCTGACCACTTCAACGGTGGCGCTGACCAGTTTTCTGATCCAGTTTTGGATCCTGCGCAACCGGATCGGCGGCGTGTACGGGTGGGAGTTGGCCTCGACCGTGGCACGTGTGGCTCTGGCGGCGCTGGGGATGGGTGCGGTGGTGTCAGCAGTGTCGATCGGCATGGAAGCCTGGCTGGGATCGGGAAAGATGGCCGCGGTGGCAAGCCTTGCGGCCTGTGTCCCGGTGGGCGCACTGGTGTTTTTCGGTGTGTGCCGGCTGCTGCGAGTCGAAGAGGTGGAACTCGCGGCTTCCGGCATCCCCGGCCCTTTCCGGCGCGTCCTGGGGCTCTCGCATGCTAGAATCCCATAGCGGATGTTGCCCGACATTGAATTGCTGGTGAGCCTGGAAGGGCTGGATCTCAGAGCGGCAGAACATAAGAAACAGCTCGACGAAATTCCCAAGGAGTTCGTCAAGGTCCGGGATGGGCTTGCGACCCATAAGCGCAGGCTGGACAGCGACCGCGCGACACTTGGCAAAGCCAAAACTGATCGCAAGCTGCTCGACACCGAAATCGCGGCGCTGGTGCAAAAGATCGAGAAGCTCAAGGACCAGATGACGGGCGCCAAGACCAATGAGCAGTACCACGCCTTCCAAAAGGAGATCGGGTACTGCCAGGAGCAGATCCGGAAGGTTGAGGACCGGGTCCTGGAGTTGATGTCCTTACTGGAGGGGCTCGACAGCGCTGTCAGTAATTCCGAGGGGCGCCTGAAGGAGGAGGAGGCCGAGATCGAGCGTTTCCGGGCAGAGGCGAAGCAGCAGATCGCGCAGCACCAAAAACATCTCGCCGAGATCGAGCGGCAGCGGACCGAGGTCAGCACGAAATTGACGAGACCGGGAGCAGCGATCTACGCAAAGCTGTCGAGGCGCTATCCGGGGTCGATGGTGTCGGACGCGACCAAGGGCCAGTGCACTGCCTGCCAATTGGTACTTCGGCCGCAACTGTTTCAGGATCTGCGCAAGCGTGACAAGATGCTGATGTGTGAGAATTGCGGCAGGCTGCTCCACTACAATCCAGCCACCGAGTTCGATCCGCAAACTGGTTCGTCCGGAAGCCGCGTCGACATGACGTGAAAAAAAAGCAAAACCGCCGCGCTTGTGGCACGGCGGTTGATCCGTAACGCCCGGGCAGACTAACCCTGGTTGGCGGAGTTCGACATCGACACCGAGATCTTCGAAAAGACCTTGCTAATGTTGGTGGAGACGCCGGGCATAATTGCGCCAGCGGCCACGGCGACGAAGCCGGCCATCAACGCGTATTCAATCAGGTCCTGTCCGCGGGTGTCCTTCCAAATCCGCATCTGCAACAGGATGTCTTTAGCTCTTTGCATTTCTCTCTCATTCTCCTCAAGTGGTCTAGGCTGGGTGCCTCTTTCTCTATTCAACATCGGAGACCGCCGGGTTTAAATTCGGTGTTTCCCCATAGTCCTGGGTGGAAATGCCTGATGCCGGATGCAGGGAGCTGAGGAGAGCCGCGGTCTCGCCGTGCCCGTTGTATTCGGCCCAGCCGCGAGGTGTCGAGTGGTAGATCTTGTCCTGAATATCGAGCCGCGCGCCGCGTTCTACCAGCAGGCGGACCACGCCGCTATGGCCCGCAAGCGCCGCGTGGTGGAGGGGCGTGGCATGGGCGTGGAAACCGGCTGGGTTGTACCGGTCCGGATCCTCACCGGCGTCGAGCAGGAGCCGTGTCACTTCCAGTTGTCCAAGCTGAGCGGCGAGGGCGAGCGCACAGTGGCGGCTGTGGCTCGACGCGGACGGCAGCAGGCGCGCGGTGTCCTCCAGAAGTCCGAGTCCTGCGGCGGCTGCCACGTCGTTGACCTGCGCGCCGTGGTGGACCAGCGCCCGCGCTGTATCGGCGTATCCGAAAGCCAGGGCCGTCAACAGCGGGGATCCGGACTGTTCAGAACCGGTGGACTCAACCGAGGCGCCGTAGTCCACCAGAATCTTCAGCAACGGAATCTGAAGTCCGGCGCCGGCGGGATGAGAGCTCGATACGAGCAGGCTCATGGTGGCATACTCGCCACCGTACAGGCTGGCCAGCGCGTCCGGTTCCGCTCCCGCTTCGAGCAGGATTCGCGCGATGGCGACGGCGTTGGCGGGCGTCCGCTGCCGGTGGTTCTCGACGCCGTTGGCGGCGAGATAGTGCATTAGCGTTGCCCGGTGGACCGGCGGGTCGAAATGCGTGACCCTCGTGGAGCGCTCGCGGACCAACGCCGGGTGGGCATGCAGCATCGCGGCGAGTTCGTCTGCCTGGCCATTGACCACTGCTTCGACCGCCGCTTCGAACCGGTGCACTGGAGATCCGGGCTGGCTGGCTTCGGCTGCATGCGCGGTGAGCGCCTCCCAATCCAAGAAGTTGTAGCCGCGGGCCGTGGCCAACTGTGCGTCGGCGAGGGTGAGCGCCGCGTCCCGGATTTCAGAATCCGGCAGACGCTTTGGAAGCCAGCGATACACGTCGTCGAGAAAGCGCGGGTGGTGGGTATGGAACGCGCGCACGGCCCAGTCCTGGCCGGATTGATGCGCGCCAAGCAGCTCCCGCGCTTGAGCCGCGTAGGCGTCAACAGGCGAGTCGAAGGCGAGCGGCGTGAGATCCACTCAAGCCGCTGGCTGGAGCGTGTTCAGCGTGACAGGCCGGCCACCCTCGTAGGCTGCGATCTGCGCCTCGTGCTTGCGGATATAGCCGAGCTCGTCGATTCCCTCGAGCAAACAGGTCTTCGAGAAGCTGTCGACGGCGAACTCGAACGAGGCTCCATCGGGGAGTGTGACGGATTGCGAGGCGAGGTCGACGGTGATGCTCGTGCGGTCATTCGCGGCAAGCGCGAACAGGCGGGCGTGCATGTCTTTGGAGACCACGATGGGCAGCAGTCCGTTCTTCAACGAGTTGTTCTTGAAGATGTCGGCGAACGAGGTGCTGATCACGGCGCGGAATCCGAACTGGGTCAACGCCCAGGGTGCATGCTCGCGCGAGGATCCACAGCCGAAGTTGTCGCCCGCGAGCAGCACGGCGGCGTCCTTGGCTCTGGGCTGGTTGAGAATGAACCCGGGATTCTCGCTGCCATCGGCCAGGTAACGCCAATCGCAGAAGAGCTGCTTGCCGAGCCCGTCCTTGGTGGTGGTCTTCAGGAACCGGGCCGGGATGATCTGGTCCGTGTCGACATTGTCCACCGGCAGGGGAACGATGCGGGATTCAAAGGCGGCGAATTGGCTCACAGGATGCTCCTCACGTCGGCCACCGCGCCCGCGACGGCGCTGGCGGCGGCTGTCATCGGACTGGCGAGGAAGGTGCGTCCGCCCTTGCCCTGCCGTCCTTCGAAGTTGCGATTCGAGGTTGACACCGAATACTCACCAGGCTGAAGCTGGTCGCCGTTCATGGCGATGCACATCGAGCAGCCAGCTTCGCGCCATTCGGCGCCGGCCTCGCGGAAGATCTTGTCGAGCCCCTCGGCTTCAGCCTGCCGCTTGATGGGCTGCGAGCCGGGGACCACCAGCATCCGCACTTTCGGGTTCACCTTGCGTCCACGCAACACGGAGGCCGCGGCCCGCAAGTCGGTCATGCGCGAGTTGGTGCAGCTTCCGACGAACACCACGTTGACCGGCTGTCCGGCGAGCGGCCTGCCGGGCTGGAGATCCATGTAGCGGAGCGCTTTGGCGAGCGAGTCCCGTTCCAGCGGATCCGCGAGGCCCGAAGGATCGGGGATTACCCCGCTCACCGGGATGCCCATGCCAGGATTGGTGCCGAAGGTGATCATCGGCTGGAGGTCGTTGGCGTCGAGCGTCAGCGAGAGATCGTAGGCCGCGCCATCGTCCGTGGGCAGCGCCTTCCACCGGGCGAGCGCGGCGTCCCAGTCCGCTCCCCGTGGCGCATACGGACGGCCGGAGATGTATTGGTGAGTCTTGTCGTCGGGCGCGATCAGACCGGCGCGCGCACCGCCTTCGATCGCCATGTTGCAGACCGTCATCCGCTCTTCCATCGACAGGGCACTGATGGCTGAACCGCGGAACTCGAAGACGCAGCCCGTGCCGCCACCGATGCCGATCCGGGCGATTACGGCGAGAATGATGTCCTTGGCCGAGACGCCCGGCTTCAACTGGCCGTCGACGCGGATTTCGTAGGTCTTGGACTTGCGCTGCAGCAGGCACTGTGTCGCCAGCACGTGCTCGACTTCGCTGGTGCCGATGCCGAAGGCCAGCGCACCGAATGCACCGTGGGTGGCGGTGTGGGAATCGCCGCAGACGACCGTCATGCCGGGCTGCGTGAGTCCGTTCTCAGGTCCGATGACGTGGACGATCCCTTGGCGGTCATTCTGGAATCCGTAACAGGGAATTCCGAACTCGTCGCAGTTGGCCTCGAGTTGGGCTACCTGCTTGGCGGCAATTTGGTCGACGATGGGCAGGTGCCGGGGAGTGGTGGGAGTCGAGTGGTCGGTAGTGGCAAAGGTGAGGTCGGGGCGGCGGACTTTGAGTCCGCGGGCGCGGAGTCCGGAGAAGGCCTGGGGTGAGGTGACTTCGTGGACCAGGTGCAAGTCAATGTAGAGCAGCGCGGGCGCGCCCGGTGCTTCGGAGACGACGTGGGAGTCCCAGATCTTCTCGACGATGGTACGTGGTGTGGACATTATCCGATTGCCTCGCAGACCGCCTCGCCCACCTGTGTCGTGGTGGCGGGAGTTCCCTTGGGGCGCAGGTCGGCTGTGACCTGGCCGCTGTTGAGCACCGCTTCAACGGCGCTGTTGACGGCGGCGGCTTCCTCCTTGAGCCCGAAGCTGTATTCGAGCATCGCCGCCACCGATCCGATGGCGCCAAGCGGATTGGCCTTGTTCTGGCCCGCGATGTCCGGTGCTGATCCGTGCACGGGCTCGTACAAGCCAACCCAGAATCCGTTGGGCTTGCGTGCACCGATCGACGCGGACGGCAGCATCCCGATGGAACCCGCGAGCACGGCGCCTTCATCCGACAGGATGTCGCCGAACATGTTCTCCATCACGACGATGTCGAACTGTTTCGGGTTGAGAACCAACTGCATCGCGCAGTTGTCGACCAGCAGGTGGTTCAGCTCGACATCCGGGTAGTCCTTGGCCACCTCGACGGCGACCCGGCGCCAGAGCTGAGACGTTTCGAGCACGTTCGACTTGTCGACACTGGTGACCTTGCGGCGGCGGTTGCGCGCCAGCTCGAATGACATGCGGGTGACGCGGTCGATTTCGGCCCAGGAGTAGGTCATCGTGTTCGTTCCACGGGACGCGGCGCCTTCTCCGGTGATGCCGCGCGGAGTGCCGTAATAGATACCGCCGGTGAGCTCGCGCACGATGATCATGTCGACGCCGTCGACCAGGTGGTTCTTGAGCGGCGAGCTGTCGAGCAGGGCAGGGTAGGAGCGCACGGGACGTAGATTGGCATACACGCCCATCGTTTTGCGGATTCCCAGGAGTCCGCGCTCAGGGCGCTTTTCAGGCGGCCAGTTGTCGAACTCGGGGAGTCCGACGGCGCCCATCAGCGTGGCGTCGGCTTCGAGGCACAAGCGCTCGGTTTCAGCAGGGAAAGGGCCGCCGGTGGTGTGAATGGCGATCCCGCCAAGCAGCCCTTCAGTGATGTTCGCCTTGTGGTTGAACTTCCGGCAGACGTGGTTCAGAACGCGGATCGCTTCGCCAGCGACCTCGACGCCGATGCCGTCACCGGGCAGAGAGAGAACGGAGAATTCCATGTTTATGTCGGATTGTGTGGGATGGTGTCGTGTTGTGGGTCAGTCCGCGGCAGCCGAGGTGGGGGAGGCAACGGAGCGGATGATGGCTTCGATCTCCTCGTTCCGCACGCCTTTCTTGCGGTCGGCCAGGGCGGTGAACTGAACATAGACCTGGTCGAGTTGGGGCTTGGTGAGCGTGTATCCGAGGTCCTCGCACCGCTGGTTTAAGGCGTGGCGGCCTGAGTGTTTGCCCAGCACCAGGCGCCCCTCAGGGACACCGACGCTGGCAGGCTCTATGATCTCATACGTCGCGCGGTGCTTGAGGTATCCATCCTGGTGGATGCCGGCTTCATGGGCAAATGCGTTCTCGCCCACGATCGCCTTGTTCGGCTGGGGCCCAAAAGTGATGATTTTCGACAGCAGTTGGCTGGCCGGATAGAGCTGCCGCAGATCGAGTCCAGTCTCGAACGGAAGCTGATCCTTGCGGACGGCGAAGGCCGCCGCAACTTCCTCAAGCGAACAGTTTCCAGCCCGTTCGCCGATCCCGTTGATCGTGCACTCGATCTGGCGGGCTCCGGCTTGGACCGCGGCGATCGAGTTTGCGACCGCCAGGCCGAGGTCGTCATGGCAGTGGACACTGAGGATCGCGCGGTCTCCAAACGAGCGCACCATGCGGCCGATGAGCGCTCCGTATTCGTGCGGTACGGACCATCCGACGGTATCCGGCAGGTTCACGGTCGTGGCGCCGGCATCGACCACGGCGACGCTGATCTTTTCGAGGTAGTCCGTGTCGGTGCGGGTGGCGTCCTCGGCGGAAAACTCAACATCCTCGCAGTAATTCTTGGCCAGCGACACAGCAGCAACTGCTTCATCTAGAACCTGTTGCTGGGATTTTTTCAACTTGTAGGTGAGATGAATAGCGCTGGTGGCGATGAAGGTGTGGATCCGGGCCCGGCGTGCGCCTTTCAGCGCGTCCGCGGCGCGGTCGATGTCAAGCCGGGTGGCCCGGCACAACGCCGCGACTTTCATCTCAGGGTGCTCACGGGCAACTGCGCGCACGGCCTCGAAATCGCCTTCGGAAGCGATCGGAAAACCGGCTTCCATGATGTCGACGCCGAGTTCGACGAGCTTGCGCGCCATGAGCAGCTTCTCAGGAACTGTCATGCTGCAGCCCGGTGACTGTTCGCCATCGCGCAGCGTAGTGTCGAAAATGTATACGCGGTCGGACATCGGTGGAACCTCCTAGGTTGATTCTCGCCCAGAAGTAGAGATTTCGCAAATTTATACTTTTTACATTGAGTATTATTCAAGACAATAGGATAGCCACCGGTTATACTGTTGGGATGAAGCTGAGCGCCGTGATTGCCGGTATCGGACTAGCCCTTTCCGCATGGGCGGAATCGGTCGCTGGAATTGAATGGGCGAGGCCGCAGGGCTGGCAGGATGACCCAAAGCCGATGCGTGCCGCCAACTACCTGATTACGAAGCAGCCCGGAGAGCCGGAGGACGGGGAGTGCGGGTTTTACTACTTCGGCCCGGGCCAGGGCGGCTCGATCGAAGCCAACATCAAGCGGTGGATTGGACAGTTCGAGCCGGGCGTGGCGCCTCCCACTCCCAAGAAGCAGCAAATCAACGGCCTGCCAGTAACCACGATCGATCACTCGGGCGTCTTCCTGGGTGGGCCTCCGATGGGTCCGCGGGTGAAAAAGCCGGGCTACCGGATGATCGCCGCGATTGTTGAAGCGCCGGAAGGCACCGTGTTCATCAAGCTCACAGGGCCACAGAAGACGATCGGGCTGGCGCAGCCGGCATTCGATCAATTGCTCAAGTCGGTTCGCAAGAAGTAGGGGCACATGAAAAAATCGATGCTCTTGGTGGCGTGCGCCGCGTTCGCCGCGGATTGGCCGCAATGGCGGGGTCCGAACCGGGATGGCAAATCGGCGGAGACCGGCTTGCTGAAGCAGTGGCCGGCGGAGGGTCCAAAGAAGGTCTGGACTGCAACCGGTCTCGGCCAGGGCTACTCGTCGATGACGGTTGCCGGCGGGCGGATCTTCACTCAGGGACAAAGCGGCAACCAGTTCGTCGTGGCTCTGGACGAGAAGACGGGGAAGGAGCTTTGGCGGTTCGACAACGGCGGTGGATTCTCCGAGCGCCGGGGCGACGGTCCGCGCAGCATGCCGACAGTGGAAGGAAACCGGCTCTGGGCGTTCTCGGCGGCGGGGAACCTGGCGAGTCTCGATGCCGCCACCGGCAAGAAGTTGTGGCAAGTGGATGTGACCAAGGAGTTCGGTGGCAGCGTTCCTCACTGGGGCTATAGCGAGTCACCGCTGATTGACGGCGACAGGCTGATCGTCGCCCCAGGAGGCAGCGGAGCATCGGTGGTGGCGCTCAACAAGAACACCGGCAAGGTGATTTGGAAGACGCAGAGTGATCCGGCTCACTACTCGTCGGCGATCGTGGTGCAGGTGGGCGGTGTCCGTCAGATCATGACGATGACAGCACGCGCGGCGCTTGGACTGCGGGCGGACAACGGCGAACTGTTGTGGCGGTATTCGAAGATCATCAACCGGACGGCCAATGTCGCGACGCCGGTTTATCACAACGGCCAGGTTTTCTATTCGAGCGACTATGGCACCGGATGCGCGTTGCTCAAGGTGGATGGCAGTGGAGCGAACGAAGTCTACTTCAATCAGGAAATGAAGAACCATCACGCAAGCTCGATCCTGTTAGGCGAGCACCTGTACGGTTTTTCGAGCGCGGTGCTCACGTCGATGAAGTGGGCGTCGGGCGAAGTCGCGTGGAAGGACCGCTCCGTTGGGAAGGGATCGTTGATCTGGGCCGAGGGGATGCTGTACCTGTTTGGCGAGAATGGAACCGCGGCGCTGGTGGAACCTTCGCCCGAGGGCTATCGCGAGAAATCGCGCTTCTCGATCGAGAAGGGTGAGCGTCCCGCCTGGTCATACCCGGTGGTTGCGAACGGGAGGCTGTACCTGCGGGATCAGGATAACCTCCACGCCTACGACATCAAGAGGTAGCGCGCCGTCAAGCCATCCCGGCGGCCCTCAACATCGACCGGAACGTCTCCAGGTCGTGCTTGCATAGCCGCACGAACTCGTCCTTACTGATGGACATCTTCGTCTTCCCGCTGTCGGCGCCGCCCAGCTCGTCATACTCCATGTGCAGTTGCAGCGGACCCTCGTACCCTTGCGCCTTGACCATCTTGAGGAACTCCGCAAAGTTCACCATCCCCTGTCCGAGCGCACACCAACGGGCCGCCCATTTTCCCTTCGCGCTTTTTTCCCAGCGGAAATCCTTGAACGCGATGCCACGCAGCATCGGCGCCATCACCCGCGTCGTGTTGATCCAGCCGCCGAGGCCGCCTTCAACCGTTGCGTGGCCGATGTCCAGATTGACACCCACGGCTGAATTGTCCAGGTCGCGCAAGGTCAGCCAGATGTCCCACATCGACGCACCGAACTGTCCGGCGCCGGAGTGCGTGTGATACATCGCGCAAACCCCGTACTGCTTGTTCAACGCCGCGAGATCCTGAGACATTGCCCGGAACTCGTCGATCTGTTGCGGCACGGGTTTAGCCGTGTCATAGCGGAATCCGCCCCAACGGTAGCGCTTGATGCCAAGCTTTGACAGGGTCCGCACCACCTGCTCGGCGTGCGGCGTCTTCACGTTCACGATTCCGGCGGTGACCATCGGTGTGGCGAGTCCAGCGGCGTGCGCAACCTCGACGGCCTTCGGCAGATCATCTGCGGCGCGCTCCGGCAGCACGTGTCCACCGGCGCGGACCGTGTAGTCGATCGCGTCGTACCCGATCGACGCGGCCAACTGGCACGCCTCCGGAACGCTCAACCATTGGAAGTGCTTGGAAAACGCGCACACCGGGAGCTTGGTATCGGGGAGCTTCGCGGCGGCGAAAGCGGGAGCGGCAGCGGCGCCGGTCTGAACAAAGGTGCGGCGGGTCATGAATCGATTCTACGCCAGATTGCGAAGGCTGCAAGTCCGGCGGTAAGTGTTAGCAGTCCGTAGCCGGCGTAGAGCCAGCCCGAGGTGGCGAACACGTAGCACCAACCCACGAATGCCACAATGGCCGGCACAGGATAGAGCCACATGCGGAAGGGCCGCTCGATGTCAGAACGGTGCGTACGGATCCAGTAGACAGCGCCGATCTGCGCGACGAACTGCACCAGGATGCGGGCCGCCATCAGCGCGGGGAGCACGGCGTCCAGGGGCAGGACGCTCGCGGCCACCGCCAGTCCGCTGATCACCAGCAGCGAGACCGTAGGAAAGCGCCCAACGGGATGCAGCTTGGCGAACGGCCGGAAAAAATAGCCGTCGAGCGCCGCGGCGTAGGGAATGCGGCTCGAACCCAGCGTGAGTGCGAAGCAGGACGCCAGGCTCGTCCACAGGATCAGCACAGTGATGGCCGAAGCGGCCCAAGGCCCGGCCGCCCGTTCCATGAACTCGGCCGCGATGAACTTCGATTGCATCGCTTCGCGCCACGGCACCACCCCCATGATCGTCAGGTTCATGATCGAGTAGATCGCTGCCACGGCAGCCACCGAGATCAGGATCGCGCGGGGAATGTTGCGTTCCGGCTGCCGGACTTCTCCCGCCACCAGGCAGACGTCGTAGTAGCCGAGAAAGTCGTACATCGCGATCAGCATCGCGCCGCCCAGCCCGAGGAAGAATCCGCGCGACAGCTCAAACGCGTTCGAGGGAAAGTCGAACGCAAGTGTTGGATTGAACTTCGCGAGTCCGGTGCCGGTCATCGCTATCACCGTCACCAGCATCCCCGCCCAGAGCACCAGCGTGACACGGCCCACCGAGCGGATCTGCCGGAACAGCAGGAACGTCACCAGCGCCGCGGCGCCAGCGGCGACCAGCCGCCCCTCCCAAACGCTCATCGACCGCCAGAAGTAAGAGACGTACTGCGCGAATCCGATGTAGCCCGAGGCGATCTCCAACGGTCCGCTGAAGATGAACTGCCAGACGAACAGGAACGGCAGCAGCCGCCCCACGCGCGTCTTGGCAAACGCCTCACGCAAGTACAGGTACGTGCCGCCGGCCCCTGGCATTGCCGCCGAGAGTTCCGCCCACACCAGCCCGTCGCACACGGCCAGCACCGTTCCCAGCGCCCATCCGATCATGCACTGGGGTCCATTCATCGAAGCGATGATCAGCGGAATGGTGAGGAACGGACCAATCCCCACCATGTTGCTCATGTTGAGCGCGGTGGCTTCGAGGAGACCGAGTCCGCGGACCAGGCTCTGCTTGGCGGCGGACAAGCCTCAGGTCCGCGGCTTTTCTGTCGTGGCGGGATCGCCGGTGTCGAACTTCGGTCCTTTTTCGTCCCAGTCCTCGGCGCGGAACATGCGCCCGGCGCCTTTAGTCCCGTCAATCTCCTTGACGGTGAATGTGACTTTCGAGCCCTGTACGCGGCCCCAGACATGGTGGTAGAAGCGGCCCTCTTTCATCCCATGACCCTGCTCAAGAGCCCGCTGCATGGTTCCTCCGGAGCTGCCGACTTCCATGTAGGCGATGCCGTCCCGGACAATGCGCACGAACTGGTGTCCGTGGCCGCTGATGATGTGCTGCACGCCGTACTGCTTGGCGATCTTGTGAAGCGGGAACTCGGTGTTGCCGAGCATCAACAGAGGAATCCAGTAGGGTTTGTGGAACAGTACGAACTTCGGATTTTTGTCTTTGTGCTGTTCGAGATCCTTCTTGAGAAATTCGAGCTGCTCTTCACTCAGGTCGCTGGTCCGGCTGTTGTCGAGAATCGTGAAATGCGCATCCTCCCAGTTGAAGCTGTAGAAGCTGGGACGCTTGGTTTCCTTCTCGTAAACAGCACGCGAGGTGTCGGAGAAGACGTCGTGGTTGCCAGGCGTGAAATAGAGGGGATAGTGGCTGTAGCGTTCCCAGATGGGCCGCAGCTCAAGCCACTCGTTTTGCGCGGTCTCGTCCCTGCCGCCCTGGATTGTGTCTCCGACGTTGACAATGAAGTCCGGATGGAGCATGTCGACTTCGCGCCATACGCGGCCGAAGATCTCCGGCTGGGCTCCGCCGGTGCGGTCGCCGATGATGGAAAATCTGAAATCGTTTTTCGGCTCGGTGACAGCGCGCGTGGCGATGACGCCTCCGAACAAAAGGACTACCAGCATGCCGACCAAGCGGCGGTTGTTCCGATCAGAACGCATGCAGACATTCTGACACGGTCCGTCGTCGGCTACAATCATGCTGATGTGGAAGTTTGTGCTGCCCCTGCTGGCGGCAGCCGGGTGCCTGGCTCAGGATCGGCCCATCGCCTTTACCGGCGCCCGTCTGATTCCTGTCAGCGGACCTGAAATCGCCAATGGGACCGTGGTGGTCGAGGGCGGCAAGATCACCGCGGCAGGCGCCACGCCGGCTGTCCGCATTCCGGCAAATGCCGAGCGGCGCGACGTTTCCGGGAAGGTGATCCTGCCTGGCCTGGTGGACACCCATAGCCACATCGGGGGCGTCGACGGCGGCGACTCGAGCGCTTCGATTCATCCCGACGCGCGGGCGCTCGATTCGATCAATGTCCGCGACACGCGTTTCAAGAAGGCACTCTCCGGTGGGATCACGACCGTCAACATCATGCCCGGCTCCGGACTCCTGAACAGCGGTCAGACTCTGTACGTGAAGCTGCGCGACGGAAAAGTGATCGACGACCTGATGATCCGCGACGCATCCGGGAACATCGCCGGGGGCATGAAAATGGCTAACGGAACCAATCCGCGCGGAGCTCCCCCGCGCCCGGGTACGCGCGCCAAGGCGGCGGCGCTGGTCCGGGAGCAACTGATCAAGGCCCGCGAATACAAGGACAAGGCCGCGCGCGCCGAGGCGGACAAGAAGCCCCCGCGCGACCTGCGCATGGAAGGGCTCGTCGACGTGCTCGACGGGAAGCGGACCGTGCACTTCCACACGCACCGCCATGACGACATCCTCACTGCGCTGCGAATTCAAAAGGAGTTCGGGTTCAAGATGGTCCTCCAGCACGTCAGCGACGGATGGGCGGTGGCCAGTGAGATCGCCGCCGCGAAGGTCCCGTGCTCGATCATCCTGCTGGACTCGCCGGGCGGCAAGATCGAGGCCAAGGACGTGCAGTGGGCGACCGGAGCAGTCCTCGACCGGGCCGGTGTCCTGGTCGGATTCCACACCGACGACGGCGTCACCGACTCACGGCTCTTTTTGCGTTCGGCCGCTCTCGCCGTACGTGCCGGAATGCCCCGGGAGCGTGCGATCCACGGCCTGACCATGGCGGGCGCCATCATGCTGGAGCTCGACCGCCGCGTCGGTTCGCTGGAGCCAGGCAAGGATGCAGACCTGGTGATCCTGTCCGGTGATCCCTTGAGCGTCTACACACATGTCCTCGAGACCTGGGTGGAGGGAAAGAAGGTGTTTGACCGCGCCGATCCGAAGGACAAGCTGCATCAGACCGGTGGCTGGGGTGCTGGATCGGGTGACTCCGCTGTGCATGTGGATGAAGACTCGGAGGGCCAATGATACGGTATACACTGGCAATGCTCGCGCCATTGGCAGCGCTGGCACAGTTGGCTGTCCGGGGCGATTTGGTCCACACCATGGCCGGGCCTCCGATCCGAAACGGCGTGGTGTTGATCCGCGACGGAAAGATCGAGCGCGTTGGCCCCGCCGCGCAAGTCGCGCTTCCGACCGGATACAGCACGCTCAACGCCGCGGTGGTGACGCCTGGCTTGATCGACGCGCATACCGTTGCGGGTTTCACGGGCTACCTCAATCAACCGCACGACCAGGAACAACTCGACCGGACCACTGCGATTCAACCTGAGCTGCGCGCGGTGGATGGGTACAACCCGCGCGAGCACCTGGTCGAGTTCCTTCGCGATCTGGGTATGACGACGCTGCACACGGGCCACGGCCCCGGCGCACTGATCTCCGGTCAGACCATGATCGTCAAGACCGCGGCCAGGGGCACTGGACAGGGAGTTCTGGTCCCGGAGGCGATGATCGCGGTCACGTTAGGTGACGGCGCCAAGGCGGAGCCGGGCAAGTCCCCGGGGACGCGGGCGAAGGCCGTCGCGTTGTTGCGTGCCGAGCTGGTGAAGGCGCAAGAATATGTGCGCGACACCAGGAAGGACAAGGAGCGCAATCTCCGCCTGGAAGCGCTGGGACGCGTGATCGCGCGCGAGAAGCCCCTGTTGGTCACGGCGCATCGCGCGCACGACATTATCACCGCTATCCGGATCGCGCGGGAGTTTAACATCCGGATCGTGCTCGACGGCGCCGCTGAGGTCCACCAGGTGCTTGACGCGGTGAAGGCGTCCGGATTTCCGGTGATTGTTCATCCCACGATGCAGCGCACGTCCGGCGAGGCTGAGAATCTGAGCCGCGAAACGGCTGCTATGCTGGCCAAAGTGGGGATCCCCTTCGCGATGCAGAGCGGATTTGAGAGTTACGTACCAAAAACGCGGGTCGTGTTGTTCGAAGCCGGAGTGGCGGCGGCCAATGGGCTGGGCAGTGAACCAGCGTTGCGGGCGCTGACGATTGGCGCTGCGCGGATGCTTGGGATCGACGCGCGGGTCGGCACTCTGGAGCCGGGCAAGGACGCGGACCTGGCGCTGTTCGACGGCGATCCGCTTGAATACACCAGCCACGTGACCGGTGTCGTGATTGACGGCGAGGTCGTTAGCCGGAGGTCCATGTAATGATCCCGGAGAAGGCGATTGAGAAAGTTCAAGAGGCTCTGGCGCGGAGGGATTACCGGAGCGCGGTGGACCAAGCCAAGGAACTCCATCGCAACTGGGGCACTGAGAGCACCGAGCGGCTATTGGTTCAGGCATACGGCGAGCGGATTCGCGACCTTCGCGTGCGTGGACTGACGCAAGAGGCGGACACGTTGCGCGAGCTGGTTCGCAACCGCTATCCGGGCTCGGCGTTCCGCTTGGATGCTTCTCCGCCGAAGGTCCTCGGCTGGGCCGCGGTCCTGGCGGACCCAGGCCTTTCCGCTGAAGACCGGGACCGGATCCACGGCCGGATCGTCAGTGAGGTCACCGATCCGCGCGCGTTGGCCGCCGTGCTGCCGGAGGGACACCCCCTGCGCCAGGTGGCTGAATCGGTGTGGAGCGCCTTTGAGCGGGCCACATCGCAACGTACTGAGGACTCCGATGTCCTGCTGCCCGACATTTCCCGCCGCAGCCCGTTTGCGCCGTGGAAGAGTCTGATCCGCGCGATCTCGGCCTTTTACCGGAAAGACGACGAGACCGCGGCGCAGCATCTGGCAGCGATCCCGGCGAACGCTGCGGTGGAGCCCCTGGCAGCGGTCCTGAGTAGCACGATGAAGGACGATGAGCCCGGTCCCAAGGGCAGAACCCTGTCGCTTCGGAACCTCATTTCGCCGAGGCCGGGATCGGAAAACCTGGCCAGCTTGCTGAAGTCCGTGGACAAGGCCCTCCGCGAAGACGCCGAGTCGAAGCTGATGAAGGCCGTGGCCGCGGCGGTAAAGGAATGCGAGATCAGCGCGCCAACCCTGCTGGAACGGCTTCGCGCGCACATTCTTGCCAAGACTACTGTCCGCCCGGTTGACACCAGGAACTTGATGCGCGCGATGGGCGTCACGGACCTCATACCCAACGCCTACCTGACGCGGCTAACGGCGCGGGCGGCCGAGCTGATCCAGCACCACGAACGCGCGGCCCGCGAATGGCAGCGCTTCCGCAAAGCCGCGGTCGCCGAAGGCTGGATCAAGCCGGGCCGCGAAGAAGCGGTGATCCTGATTCACGCAGCCACTGTGCAGGCGCGCATGTTTGAGGACTACGCCCAGGATGCGCACGGCGTCTTTGGGGCTGCCTGCGAGTTGGATCCTTCGGCTGGGAACTTCAGCGCTTGGGTCAAGGCGCTGTCCGAACGGTTTCCTAAGGCCGCCGAGGAGGCGGCAACGGAGTGGCGCCGGGTCCGGCCCACCGACATTGAGCCGGTGCTGTTCCGCCTGCAGCAGTTCGAGACCCGCAACGCGCTCCAGAAGGCCGAAAAGGAGCTCGCCACAGCCGAAGCCTTGGCGCCGATGAATCCCGGCGTGCGCAACGCGCGGCTGCGGCTGCTGATCAAGATCCTCCACCGCCACCTGAACACGCGGAACCGCCGCCTCGCCGACCGGGACTTGGCCGACTTCGAGGCCGCGACGCAATTCAGGATGGCCGACCTGCCTGCGCTGCTACCCGCCCTGACGCATGAGGTCCGCCTCGTTTTCGACGGCAGCGTGGACGCCCGTGAGCCGCGCGGCCAGATCGCGGCGCTGCTCGGCGAGCCCGCCGCTGCTCTGTTGCTTTACGCCGTTGGAACGGTGTTCCGGCCCGCCTCCCATCTACCGCCGCCGGATACGTTTCCGCCGGAACAACGGCAGCGGATCCCGGAGGCGATGATCCGTGTCTACCTGATCATGCGCGCCATCAGCGCCGTTCTTCCCGTTCCGGAGCCCTGGGCGAAGGAACTGAGCGGCATCCTGCGATCCGGCGCCCTTCGTGACGCCATGCAACTCAGGCAGCTCGGAGAACTCGCCTTGCGGGGTGCGCAGCCCGAATTGACCTATGCGATCTCCGCGGCCGGACTTGCATTGGGTGGCCCCACGGAGGGGCGCTTCCTTTACCTGCGCTCCCGCGCCGTTCCTCCGCACCAGCAGCACCGGCGTGCCTGCGTTGTCGCGGCCTCGCTGTCCCTTGCGCGGCAGGTGCAGGATGCCGAGACGATCAACGACTGTCTTCGCATGTCGGAGGGCTCGTTTGGAACCCGCCAGTTGTCACAAGCCCTTTTTGACATTGTGCGGAAACAGGAGCGCGAGGCGACGCAGTATCCCAACAGCCGGCAAACTGGTCCCGACTACCGCAAGCACGACCCGAGCTGGTCAGACTTCCGGTCCTTCGATTCCTCCTCCGGGGCCGGCCGGCCGGACCAGGCGTTTGCGGCTCTGCTTGAGGAACTGGCGGAAGCGCTCGAAAGCGGCGAGCCGCCCGAAGAGTTTACACGCCGTGTTTTTGGCAGGGGCGGCGGACGGGGGAGGAGGAGATAGCGATGGCAATGAGTCCATGGGAGGTTCTGGGAGTTGAGCAGAACGCCTCAGAACAGGAGATCCGCGCGGCGTACCTGCGCATGGTGAAGCGCTTCCCTCCGGATTCCTCGCCCACCGAGTTCGAACAAGTGCGGGATGCCTACGACGGTCTGCGGGATTCGAAGGCCCGCGTGCTGCGTTTGATGGAGGCTGATCCGATGGATCCGTTACCGAATTTGCTCACAACGGCTGAGCGGACGCGCACGTTTGTTGGACCCGAACCGTGGATCCAGGCAATCGAGGAGGGCCGGCGTGGCAAGTGAGGCCCCGGAGCGCGACCAGATCCTCGCGCGGTTCGGACGGTGGCTTGATGAGGCGCTTGCGTCCGAGCCATTGCCTCCGGGGATCGCGCCGGAACTGCTTTCGGACAACAGTGCGGGCGGCACGCCGAATCCAACGGACGCGTTCGCCATGTGGTCGGCCATCACCGCCCTCACGCAGGAGACCAGGCTTCAGGGGCGGGGATTCAAGGACCTCACTGATGCTGTTAGCGCGCAGCCGGGACGGGTGGCGGAAGAGATCCGCGCGTCGTATCGCGAGCGCGAGCGTGAGCTGGCGCGCGAGGCCGAGCGAAAGTGCCGGCGCGAGGTCCTCGACGGACTGCTGGATCTGCGGGAAAGTCTCGAGCGCGGGTTGAGGGTGGCTTCCACTCCGGCACCGGTGGCGCCGCGGCCCTGGTACGCGCGCTGGTCCGGCGCAGCGCCTCAGCCCGATCCACAGGCGGAAGCAACGCGTGCCGCGCTCCTCAAGGGCTACGAGCTGACGCTGCAGCGGCTGGACCGGATGCTGTTCGAGTGGAATGTCCAGCCTGTGGACGCCCTCGGGGAGCAGTTCGACCCACAGTGGATGAACGCGGTCGATATCGAGGAGTCCACATTGGAAGAAGATGGAACCGTGCTCGAAGTCTACCGGACGGGATTTGAGTGGAACGGCGCCGTGTTCCGCACCGCCCAGGTGCGCGTAGCCAGAGCGCCCGCACGGGTCGCGCATCAAGGAGAAGCGATATGAGTGAGCTCATTGTCGGGATCGATCTTGGAACCACCAACTCAGAGGTCGCGGCGTTTGTTGGTGGCGAGGTGCGGGTGCTGGGTCCAGGTGAGAGGAAGATCCTGCCGTCGGTGGTCGGGATCTCACCTTCGGGAGAACTCCTGGTGGGTGAATCGGCGCGGAACCAGCATCGGGTTTATCCGGAGCGGACGGTGCGCAGTATCAAGCGCCGGATGGGAACCGCCGAGAAGGTCGATCTGGGGGACAAGCAGTTCAGTCCCTCGGAGATCTCGTCGCTGATCCTTCGGGAACTGGTCGAGTGGGCTCACAAAAGCCTCGGCCAGCGGCCGGAAAAGGCCGTGATCACCGTGCCGGCATACTTTTCCGACGCACAGCGCAATGCCACCCGTGAAGCCGGAGCACTGGCCGGACTCGATGTGGTGCGCATCCTCAACGAGCCCACCGCGGCCAGCCTTGCCTATGGCTATGGCGAAGGCAAGCGCCACACCGCGATGGTCTACGACTTGGGCGGCGGAACGTTCGACGTCTCGATCGTGACCATGGAGGGCGACATTACCGAGGTCCTGGCGAGTCACGGAAACAACCACCTCGGCGGCGACGATTTCGATGACCTGCTGGCGGGACGCCTGGCCCAGGAATTCGAGCAACGCCACGGAGTATTCGTCACCAAGTATCCGTCGGCCAAGGCACGCCTGTGGTGGGCGGCTGAGGAGGCCAAGAAACGGCTGAGCTTTGAACCCTACGTCAAGATCCGCGAGGAGGCGCTGGTGATGGACGGCGGCAAGCCGCTCCACCTCGAAGTCGAGATCTCGCGCGAGGAGTACGAGCAGATGATCCAGCCGCTGGTCGAAACCACCTTCGACAGCGTGTCCAAGGCGTTGCGCGATTCCGGCAAGAGCCCGGGCGACCTGGACGCGATTCTGCTTGTCGGCGGATCCACGCGCACCCCGCTGGTCTCGAGCCTCCTCCGGCGCCATTGCGACCTCGAGCCGCGGCAGGATGTTCATCCCGACCTGTGCGTGGCGCTCGGCGCTGGTGTGATGGCTTCGCGCCTGAGTGGCCAACATGTCGACCGCGTGCTGGTGGACGTCTCTCCGTATTCCTTCGGCGTCGCCTATCTGGGCGACCGCGGAGGCTTTCCTTATCCGCACTGCTACAAGCCAATCGTGCAGCGCAATACGCCGCTTCCGCTCACCCGGACTGAGCGGTTCTATACGACGCACCCGGAGCAGACCACGGTCGAGGTCCGCGTGTTCCAGGGCGAAGATGAAGACGCGCTCAAGAACGTCCCGGTGGGCGACTTCCGGATCTCGGGGCTGGCTGAGTCCAAAGGGGAGGATCTGAATGAGGTCCTCTGCCGGATGCGGCTGGATCTGGACGGAATCCTGGAAGTGACGGCGATCGAGAAGCAGACGGGGAAAAGTAAGCAAATCACCATCGCGAAGGCACTTGAAGCCAAAAGCGAAAAAGAGATCGCTGAGGCGCGCAGCCGCCTGCAGGAGATCTATGGGTCCCGCATGGAAGAGGACGAAGAGGGTCTGTGGGACATCGAGCAAGTGGCTACGGAGGAAGTCAGCCCGGAAAGGGCTCCGTCGCTGCCATCCGACCTGGCAGGTGAAGCCGACCAGCTCCTCAGCAAGGCGAGAACGTTGCTGGGTTCGATGCATCCCGATGACCGCGAGGAGACCATCGATCTGATCGAGCGCATCACCAACGCGATGCGCGAAGGCGACGTCGAGGAGTACAAGAGCGCCGCGCACAGCCTAAGCGAGTTGATCTTCTTCGTCGGAGGCAAGGAGTGAAGTGTCCGGTTTGCGGCGCGCGGTTCCGCGGCCAGATTCAGTGCTCGCGCTGCGGTGCATCGCTTGAGCCGTTGATGCGGGTGGCAGTGGCGGCGCACACGCTGCGGGAATCCGCCCGGTCCGCACTGGCAAGGGGCGACTACGCGGAGGCACACGATCTCTCGACGCGTGCTCAAGGATTGCATTCCACTCCAGCGGGTGAGGCAATCGCCCGCGTCGCCGCATGTTTGCAGCACGCGCCGTGATGCGGCTAAATTGAGAGCATGTCTCGCCTGACCGCCGCGGCGTTGTTGCCGGTAGTGGCCGGCCTCGCTCAGGAGTGCGCCTCCGTGCCCACGTACTCCTCCTGCGACTTCGTATTTGAAGCTGCGGCCGCCGACCTCACCGCGCATCCCAATCCCTACCTCAGTGCCACGTTGCACGCCGAATTCCGCTCGCCCAAGCACCGGACGCAATTGATTCACGGCTTTTGGGACGGCGGCAACAAATTCGTGATCCGGTTCGCGCCTGCCGATGCGGGCGCCTGGGATTTCCGTGTCACCTCGAACCTCCCTTCGATCAACGGCAAGCAGGTCCAGTTCAACGCCCCGGATTCCGGATCGCCCGGATTCCTGCGTCCAGCCAATCAGCACGCGTGGCAGTACACCGAGAACCGCCTGGCGCACCTTTGGATGGGCGACACGAGTTACCGGTTTCCTTGGATCGACCGCGGCGTGTTCGACCAGATGGTGGAGGCGCGCGCCAAACAGCGCTTCAACCATATCCGCGGATTGCTGCTCCACCAGGATCCCAAGTACCGCGTTGGATTCAACGGTCCCGACCAGCCGAACTTCGACCACTTCCGCGAGGTCGACAGCCGGATCGTGGCCATGAACCGCAAGGGGATCTTCGCCGACCTGGTGCTGGCGGGCGATGAGAACCATTTGGCACAGGTGTTCCCGGCGCGGCAGCAGCGGGAACGCTACATCAAATTCGTCGCATCGCGCTATTCCCCGATGATGATCACCTGGCAGGGAGTTCAGGAATTTGAGGAGTACGAGGACGGCCGCGGGTTGCTGCTCGAACTCGCCGGGTACCTCGAAAAGTACGATAGCTACAAGCATCCGCGTTCGACGCACACTGTGGCGACGTCCGCTCCGCTGCTGGGCGACAAGTGGATGACTCACGCCATCTACCAAACCTCTTCCTGGGCGTTGGGCGCGGTGGAACGCCAGATCCTGCGCGTGCCACTGGTGAACAGCGAGTTCGCCTACGAGGATTCGGGGGCGGGGAAGTCGCATCCCCACCATGTCGGCAGCGACGAGTTCCGCAAGACGCTGTGGAACATCTCGATGAACGGCATGTATCCAACGTTCGGCAACACGGGCACGTACGGCGGGCGAAGGTTCGAGGTGGAGGCCAAATACCTGGATTCCCCAGGCGCCAAGGCCATGACCAACTGGTACGGCTTCTTCGAGGAGACGCGCTTCTGGGAGTTGGAGCCCTTTTTCGAAGTGGACGGAGGCCGTGGGCTGGCGCTCGGCGGAGTCGAGTACATCGTCTATCTCGAGAAGCCGGGCCCGGTGGAACTCGTGGTGGAGAAGAAAAAGTACGAGGTCTACTGGTTCCGGCCGTCAGACGGCGAGGTGATCAACGAGAAGAAGGATTTCAAGGGTGAACGCTTCACCGGCCAGCCCCCTGACAACTCGAGCGACTGGGTGCTGCACCTGTCCCGCGACGGACGTAAACGCGGAATGCTCAAGTCCTGGAGGTTCGAATCGAGGCCGGTCTTCAAGCAGGATGTGGAGCGGACGCCGGCCAAGATCCCGTTTGCGATCGAGTCCCCATCCGCCGACACGCTGGCCGCCGGCAAGCCCACGCCGTTTGGCGTGAAGCTGACGCGCGAGACCAGAGCCGCCAAATCCATGCAGTACGTGTGGACCGTGGAGGCGACCAACGATACGCGCGGTTACCGCGTGATCGGCACCGCGCCATCTGGCACGTTCACGATCCCCAAGCGGCTCACCGGAACGTATCCGGCAGTGGTCAACCTGCGGCTCTACGGCATCAACGGCAACGGAAAGGTGTACGCGCTCGACCGCGTGATCCGGGTCGAGTAGTGGCGCGGATCCTCGCCATTGACACGGCCACGGAGTACGCCAGTGTGTGCCTGCTTGGCGGAGATGCGATTTTCTCGGAAACGATTCTCTATTCCGAAGACGGCCACGCACACAAGCTGTTCGGCCTGATCGGGGAGATGGCGCCCTCGGGCTTGTCCGGGATGGACTGCTTCGCGGCGGGAGCGGGTCCGGGCTCGTTCACCGGCGTCCGCGTGGCCCTGTCCGCGGTCAAGGGACTTGCGGAAGCACTCGGCCGTCCCGCTGTAGCCGTGTCGAACCTGGCGGCGATTGCGGCCTACGGGACTGCCAGCCTGCGCGCCGCCGTGATCGATGCGCGGCGCGGTGAAGTCTATGGTGGCGTGTACACCGCCGGGGGCACGCTGGTGGGCGCCGAATTCGTGGGGCCGCTTACTGCCTGGCTCGCCACTCTGCCCGGAGGGGATTTTGAGTTCGTGACGCAGGACCCCGGTGTGCTCGCCTCCGTCCGCCTCGCCGCGCCGGTGGTGATCGCACCGCGCGGACTTGCACCCGCTGTCGCCCGCATCGCCGCACGCCAACTTGCCGCCGGCCTGGCAGTGGACCCCTCCCTGCTGGACGCCAATTACGTCCGGCGCTCCGATGCCGAGCTCAAGTGGAGGGAGCCGATCAGCATAGAATAGTTGAGTGGTTACCGTTGCCAAACCCGACGCCGCGATCGAGCGGCTGAACCTGGTCCGCTCCGAAATCGGAAAAGTGATCGTCGGCCAACAGGATGTGGTCGATGGAGTTCTAATTTGCCTGCTCGCTGGCGGACATGTGCTGCTCGAGGGTGTCCCCGGACTCGGAAAGACGACGCTGCTCCGGACGCTGGCGCGCGTCCTGCATCTGAAGTATTCGCGCATCCAGTTCACGCCGGACCTGATGCCTGCCGACATCGTCGGCAGCATGATCATTGATTCCGACGACCGCGGCGCGAAGAACCTGCGCTTCCAGCCCGGCCCCATCTTTGCCCACCTGGTGTTGGCCGACGAGATCAACCGCGCCACGCCCAAGACGCAGTCGGCCCTCCTCGAAGCGATGCAGGAGCGGACCGTCACCAGCGGAACCGTCACCCACCAACTGGAAGCTCCCTTCCTGGTGATGGCGACTCAGAACCCGATCGAGATGGAAGGCACCTATCCACTGCCGGAAGCGCAATTGGACCGGTTCCTCATGAAGATCGTGGTCGAGTACCCGACGCGCGAAGAACTGAGCGTGATTGTCGACCGCACCATCCAGCGCGACGAGGCATCGCTCGACGCCAAAGCAGACCGGCAGGGAATCCTCGACCTGCGGTCCGTGTGCCGCGAAGTGCTGGTGGCGCCGCATGTTCAGGATTACGCGATCGACCTCGTGATGGCGACTCAACCGAACTCTTCACATGCTCACGAGCTGTCCCGTAAGTACATCCGCTTCGGGAGCTCGCCACGTGGTGCGCAGGCTCTGGTCGAATGCGGGCGCGTCCACGCGATGATGAACGGACGGTTCCATCTCAGCACCGATGACCTCCGGAAGGTGGCGGTGTCGGTGCTGCGCCACCGCGTGATCCTCAACTTCGACGCACACGCCGACGGCCAGACCGCCGACGCGATCCTCGCCGAAATCCTGTCAACGCTCTCCAAGCGCGATTCCGGCCGCACCCGCATGTGAGTCCAGAGCGAGCATGCAAACCGAGATTCGCGATTTTCTGAGGACAACCGCCGTCTTCCGGGACGTGCCGCTGGACCAGCTTGGCGACATCGCCACGCTGTTCCATGTCGAGCGGCATCCGGCCGGCGCGGTCGTGCTTAAGCAGGACGCCACGAGCCCTGCGGTGTACTTCATCCGCAGTGGCCGCATGGCGGTTCGCATCAATCGCGGCGAGGTGCGGGAGACGGTGGCACATCTGCAACCGCCCGAGATTTTTGGTGAGCTGTCGCTCATCACCGGCCGGGCGGCGATCGCTGATGTCGAGGTCGAGCTCGATGCGGAGTTGCTGGTCCTGCCGCGCGATTCGGTAAACCTGCTCCCCGAGCGGCGTGACGCGATCCTGCGCGGCCTGCTGCAAGTCACTGCCGAGCGCCTGCAGCGTACGGTGATCGGCAAGGCGAAGGCGGCGGATCTCCCGGTGGTCCTGCTGCACAACGGACCGCATTTTGAGGCTCCGCGCGCGTTTGCCCGCTGCCTGGCGGCTTCGCTTGGCGGAGAGACCGGCCGCCAGACGCTGCTGGTCGAACTGGGCGCAGAGGGCGGAGAAGCAGTCCAGCGGACCGATGGATACACGAGCCAGTGCTGCTGGCCGGTCCGCACCCCTGACGCCGACATGCGGGCTCGTCTCGCCGCGCAGCTCACCGAATGGCGCCGCGCGCACGACATCATCGTGCTGAATCCCTGCGGGCAGCACGCCGCGGCGATTGGCCCGGCCATCGCAGGGCTCACAAACTTCCAGGGCTATCTTCTCGGCCCCGGGGATCCGGTCCCGCTGACGCCTGCCACCGGCAGCGCCGCTGCCCCGAGCTACTTCGTGGTCCAGAGCGCAGCGCGCCCTTCGCTACCGGAATTGGATGGCCACAACCAGTTGTTGCAGGACGCGGCCGGCGCTGAGGAGCGCGGGGTCTCGCCGCGGTTCAAGCGCACGGTGGACTCGATCGCCCGCCACATCGGCCGGATCCAGGTGGGAGTTGCTTTAGGGGGCGGCGCGGCCTGGGGCTGGGCGCACATCGGCGTCCTGTCGGTGATCGAAAAAGCCGGGCTCCCGGTCGATCTGCTCTCCGGATGTTCGATGGGCAGCGTGATCGGCGCGTTGCGGTCCACCGGCATGTCGATCGACGAAATGACCAGCATCGCCGACTACTGGCGCACGCGCACGCGGCGGTTCATCGAGTGGCGGTTGTGGAAGATGTGCCTGGTGAATGAAAAGGTGGCGTTGAAGGTCTTTGAAAGCTACTTTGGCGGCCGTGCCGTGAATGAAGCAGATACGCCGTACTGGGCCAATGCGGTCGACATTACCAAAGGCAAGGAGTACGCGATCAAGGACGGGACGCTGGTCCAGTGCATCCGCGCGTCGATCGCTCTGCCAGGCTTGCTTCCGCCGCTCGGACGCGACAAGGCGACGCTGGTCGACGCTGGCATCATGGATCCGGTGCCGGTAAAGCTGATCCGCGCGATGGGCGCGGACTTTGCCGTGGCCGTCAACGCGATGTCACCGATCGACGAAGCTCCCGTCCGGCGCCGGTATCCGTTCAACGCCTTCGACGTGATGATGCGCTGCATGTTCGTGATGGGCCATGAAATCGGACAGGCGCGGGCGGAGTCCGCCGCTGACATCGTCATGGCGCCGCTGATGAGCGGCATCACGATGCTCGAGTTTGACCAGGCGCCCGAGATCATCGCCCGCGGCAAACGGACCGCCGAGGCGCAGATCGACACGATCGTGGCGCGCTACAACCGCCTGAAGAACGAGCTTCACGGAGGAGGCAAGCAAGCGGGTACCATCTGAAGATGCGGCCCGCTCTCGTCGCCCTTCTCAGCCTTCCCTGCATCGCGCAGTTCCCGCCCGGATTCGTGGACCCCAAACCGGTGCTCGAAGCGGCGCGACGTGCGATCGGCGCTGATCAGCTCCGGTGCGTGACGGTGTCCGGGACCGCCTATACGGGCGCGGTGGGCCAGCAGCGGGAACTTGCCTGGAACGTCGACTGGCCGAAAGGCGAGCCGCTGACCAACTACACGCGCACCATGAACTGGGAGACCGGTGCGATGCGCGAGGAGTTCGACCGCGGACCAGGCTTGAATCCCGCTTCATGGAAGTACGGTCTGGGGTGGAGGGGTGGGACTCCATTGCAGCGCAACAGGCGCCAGCAGTTCTTCGTTTCCGGAAAGTTCGGCTGGTCGGTGGACGGTCCGGGATCGCCTCCCGTTCCCGCGCATCCCGATGATGCCGAGCGCTGGCAAGTCGACCTCTGGCTCAATCCCCATGGATTCCTCAAGGCTGCCGCGTTGCCGGGAGCGAATCCACGTGCCGTGTGGCGGTGGGAGCTCGGCGTCCGGCCGCGATGGGCCGACGACTGTGCCCGAGAAGGTGACGGTGGTGTCCATCCGGATGCTCGGCAAGTACCGTGTCGACGCCACCATCAACCGCCAGAACCTAATCCAGCGGGTTCACACCTGGGTGCCGGATCCAGTCCTCGGTGACATGAACTACGAGCACGAGTTCGCCAATGAGAATTACGCGGACTTGGGCGGCGGCATCCGCTTCCCGACGGTTTGGCACCACCATGAGGGCTGGGACGACAACTTCGGCGCGCTCAATATTAGCGCGGGACACAACGCCTTCGGCGGTCCGCTAAAGGATATTCGGGCCAATGCGTGTCCTGAGGTGGCAGTCCCGGCTGCCGTCCGGGCGGCGGAGTTCCCCGTGGTGGTGGCTTCGGAACGGCTTGCCCCAGGTGTGTACCTGGTGGGCGGCGGCACGCACAACAGCGTCGCGGTCGAGTTCGACAAGTTCATTGCCGTGGTGGAAGCTCCGCTCGACGAGAAGCGCAGCCTTGCCGTGATCGAGGAGGTGGTGCGCCTGATTCCGGACAAGCCGATCCGCTACGTGGTCAACACGCACCAGCACTTCGACCATGCCGGCGGCCTCCGCACATACATGCACATCGGCGCCACGATCATCACGCATTTCAAGAATTTCGAATTCTACAACCGTGACGTGCTCAACTACGCGCCGCGGACACTGGCTCCGGACATGGTGTCGCTTTGGCCGCCGACGGAATTGACTGAGGGCTATCAGTACGAACTGGTGCGCGAGAACTACACGCTGACGAGCGGATCGCGCACGATGCACATCAGCTACGTGCATCCGCTGGCTCATGTGGAAGGAATGCTGATGGCCTACGTGCCAGGGGAAAAGATCGCGATCGAAGCGGACCTGCCCGCCGAAACCCTGCGCGCACAGGTCCAGCGGATGGGGTGGGACGTCAAGACCGTCGTCCCGATTCACGGAAAGCCGCGGAGCTTTTAGACGGGCTGGCACATCGCGCGACGGTTTAGAACGACAGCTTCAATCCGAACTGAATGATCCGCATCGGATTTCGCAGACTGCGAACCTCGCCCATCCGGACGCCATCTGGAGTCAGCGAGTTGATCGCGGCGAAGCCGATGCCGTTCGGATTCCCGAAGTACGGCGTATTGGTCGCGTTGAAGAACTCCGACCGGAACTGGAGGCGATAGCTTTCCGCGAAGTCGAAGTTCTTGAACAATCCGAAGTCCAGGTTGCGTTGCCCGGGTGAAGTGAGGATGTTGTAGCCCGCGTTGCCGAAACGGCAGCGGTCCTGCCGCGCGGGGATATTGCAGGTGACGCGTTGGAATGCCTGAGTGTCGAACCAAAGATCGCGCGTAGGCTTGTCCAACCGCCCGTCGGCGATTCGGTCCGGGCGAATGACCGCGGCGCCTGTGTTCAGATCATTGCCTTGTCCGACGGTGAACGGGAAGCCGGTGCGCAGGGAAAGGATGCCGTTCGATTGCCATCCGCCGAGAACATGTTTCAGGAATCCCGGCAAACTCTTGCTCGGCATTTCCCAGACCCAGTGAGCGACGAAGTTGTGGGTCTGGTCGAACCGGTAGCGGCCGCGGCCATCCCGCCTGTCGATCCTGGGGCGCTGGAAGCCGCCCTCTTCGTTGCCCCCGGCTTCGCCATCGCCATGGGACTTGCTGAATACGTAGGAGACGCCGGTGGCGAGTCCCCGCGCAAAACGCTTCTCCAGCTTGGCCTGCAGCCCGTGATGGAAAGAATTGCCGGTGGCCTCCAGGTAGCGGATGTTCGCCAAGGCCTGCACGCCCAGTTGCGGCGTGGCCGGATCGTAGAAGAATGGGAACGGCCTCCGCGCTTGAACGTTCGTGTTGGGGGACGGGTCCGCGTCGTTGTACGGAGTCATGCTGTTGCCCACGAACGATCCCTTGCTGCCGACGTATCCGATCGTTGTGGCGGCGCCCCACGGAAGCTCGCGTTGAATGTCGAAGCTCCATTTCCAGATGTCGCCGTCATTGAGGTCCGGGCGCACATGCAGCACGGACACTGGCCGCGATACGGCCTGTCCGCCGCCCGCCGACAGGAACGGGTCGTTCAACGTAATCGGCGTCGAAGCGGGGCGGATCCGCCGCAGCGGCACGTCGTATGACCTGCTGTCCGCTCCCACGACGGGAGTGGTCCGTACGGCATCGGTCACTTGTTGAAAGAGCAGGCTGCCGGATTTCGGAGGATTCAGATTGAGGATCGTGAACGCGTTCCAATGCATCAGGTTCGAGAACCATCCCGCTCCGGTTCGAATGACCCACTTGTCCGTGGGCCGGAACGCGATGCCCAAACGAGGCATGAAGAACCGGATGTCCTGCTGCCAAAGCTTCACGGCGCCACGGCTGTCGACGGATTCGGGACCCATCGTGGGAATCAACTGGCCCGTGGCTGGATTGCGGTGCTCGACGCCGCGTCCTTCTCCCGGGAAGTTCAGCGTGCGCCACAGCCCCTTCGAATCGCGCGGATTGCCGCTGTAGTCGAAGCGGAGGCCGAAGTTCAACGTCAGCCGCGGATGAATCTTGAAGTCGTCGTTGATGTAGGTTCCCCAGCGTGTGGAGACGGGAATCGTCAGCGGCAAGCCCTCCGCCGTCTCTGTGGTGGATGGAACCCCAAGCATGAACGAAGCGAAGTTGAGCCCGGATTCATTGGCGCTCCAGTTGACTCGACCGGTGGGCAGGTTGGCGCCGGCGTCGTTCATCTTGATGCGGTTGAGCTCGAATCCGAGCTTCACGGTGTGGCGGCCCCGGCTCCAGGAGAGATGGTCGCCGAATTCGAACCGGTCAGGATTGTTGAACTCGCGCCGGTCATCGATGTTGAACAGGGAGAGATTCGGGTATCCGTGCTCATCCTTGGTCAGTGGGCGATTGCCGTCGCTGGCGACCCGGAACTGGCCGATTCCGAGCCCGTCCATTGAGAAGCTCGTCGAGCCCGCCCGGGGGCTCTGAACGCCAAAGTCGAAGAACTGGAAGCCGAAACGGAATTCGTTGACCATGGTCGGCCTGAGCACGTGAACCCACTGTGTCGCGAGGTTGATGGTGCGTGTATCGGTGACGTGGTCGAAGTTTGGATTCACTCGCGGCGATGTTTGAGAGCTCTCGTTCCAGGCGAGACGCCCGAAGATGCGGTCCCTCTCGTTGAAATGGTGATCGATGCGCCCGAAGATCTGGTCGACGCTCAACGGGTTCGCCAGGGGCCGGCGGAAGTTGATGTCGAGCGGATCGGCGGTCTGGAACTGAGCGCGTGGAACGATCGGAAGGATATTCCGGACAACGCCTTGATGCAGTCTCGCCGCGGGGATCACGTTACTCGGGAACGGATCACCGGTGAACGGGTCGAAGACCACGATAGGCTGCCGGAACAGCCGGCCCGTGGCGGGATTGAGGGTTCCAGTGAGGACTTCGCCGAAATCGCCAGTCCGCATCCGCTCGGTAAGATAGGTCGCCTCGCCGATGCCGGTGGTGAGCTCGCGGCGAGCTTCCCAATTCGCTGACCAGAACGTCTTATTCTTCACGATCGGTCCGCTGGCGACGAAGCCGAACTGGTTCAGCCGCCGGGCGTCCTTGCGCGCACGTGGACGTCCGGGGGGATTCTGGAAGTTGAGGAAGTAGTTCTCGGCGTCGAACTTGTCGTTGCGCAGGAACTCGAAGAGCGTTCCATGCAGGGCGTTCGTTCCGCTCTTCATCGTGATGTTCACCACGGCTCCTCCGCCGAAGCCATATTCAGCCGAAAAGCTGCTGGTCTGGATCTTGAACTCCTCAACAGCCTCGATCGAGGGCACGAAGGGTGTGATAGCGCGGCGCGGGTCAGCGGCGTTCGTGCCGTCGATGCTGACCACCTGATGCAACTCGCGAACTCCGTTCGCGCTCACCGAGAACGCTCCGTTCGGGATGTAGCCACCCTCGCCATTGTTGAGTCCGGAGCGATTGCCGAACTGCACGCCTGGGGTGAGGACGGCGAGTTGAACGATGTTGCGTCCGTTCAAGGGCAGCTCGACGATCCTCTTGTTCTCCACAACCGTGCCCACGATCGCGTTCTCCGTGTTCAGCGTCACCGCGCTTGCCGCGACGTTTACCGTTTCCGTGACCGCGCCGACTTCGAGCGAGAAGTCCTGCCGCACTTGCGCGGCGGTTTCGACTCGAAGGCCGTTCACCACCTGCGCGCGGAATCCGCTGTGTTCGCACCTCACCTGATAGCTGCCCACTTCGACCAGTTGGAAGCCATACAGTCCGGCTTCGTTCGATTGCTGGGTCCGCTCGACGCCTGTATTCACGTTGCGGATCGTCACCCGGGCTCCCTGGACGGCGGCGCCGCTCGAGTCAGCCACCTGTCCTTGAACCGTTTGCGTGACCGATTGTGCGCGCACTTCGAACGTGACAGTGGGGAGCAGACTCGCGGCCAGGGCCGCGCACCACCTCACCCGCGAGACCAACGCGCTTCGAGACGTCACCTTAACCTCCAGTGGAGAAGAGATGAGAATATCAATATCACACTGGGACGCTGGGCACAATGAAGCCCTCGAGTATATACTGGAGCGCATGAACCTCCGAATCACGCGAAGAACCGCCGCTTGCGCCGCGATTGCGGGCGCCTTCACGCGAATGCCCTCGTTCGCCAAACCGCGCCGGCCGGTCCGGATGCACCCCGGCACGCAGGGCGTGCCTCTCGAGCAGGAGTCTCTCGAATACCTGAAGCGGCATGCCGTCGATCACATCGCGGGGTGGCCATTGAAGTGGACCGAAGCGACGATGGTGGATGACCTCTCCAGAGCTCGGGATCTCTGCGAAAAGTTCGGGATTCGGCTCGACGTCGCGGAGCAGCCTCGCATCCATCAGCCGCCGGCGAGCGCCATCGCACTCGGCAGGAGCCCGGAACGGGATCGCGAGATCGACTACATCCACAAAGTGATCGTCGCGTGCTCCAAGGCGGGTATTCCAAGCTTCAAGTACATCCTCCGGATCCTATTCAACGTGAGAACGGGCACGACCCCGGGCCGCGGAGGCGCACGATACAGCACCTGGAGATGGAAGGACGTCACCGATGCGGATCAACTGACCGAGGCCGGCCGGGTCGACGCGGACGCCTACTGGGAACGAATCACATATTTTCTGGACCGTGTGATTCCCGTTTGCAACGAATACAAGATCCGCGCGCAAGGCCACCCCCACGACCCTGGCGTACCCAAGTCCGGCTATCGCGGAGTCGACCGGGTGCTCGGCACTGTCGAAGGGCTGAAACGCTTCGTGTCGATCCAGGAGAGCCCCTATCACGGCCTGAATTTGTGCGTGGGCACGGTTGCCGAGATGCTGTCCGAGCCGGCTCGCGAGATCCACGGCGTGATCCGCTACTTCGGCCAACGGAAGAAGATCTTCAACGTCCACTTCCGCAATATCGTGGGCAAACGCGATGACTTCTACGAGGTCTATCCGGACAACGGCGACATGAACATGATCGAGGTCGCGCGGACGCTGTGGGAGGTGGACTATCCGTACATGTTGATGCCGGACCACATGCCCACTCATCCCGGCGATCCGGACCTAAGGCAGGCGTTCGCCTTCGGATACGGCTACATCAAGGCCGTGATTCAAGCGCTCGAAACGCTCGGATGACCGCCGGGGTCAGCGGAAGTTCGAATATGGTCCGGTGTGCAGCCAGTCCGCCGACACGAGCCCATCGAGGTCCCATACCACCTTGCCTTGGCGCAGGGTGAGCGCGGCGCGGAGCGACTTGCCGCCGGACAAGCGGGTATGTCCGGCGTCCAGGAATCCGCGGCGCTCGCTTTCGACCGCAATCAGGGCGAGATCCGCCGGACCGCCTTCGCGCAACGTTCCGAGATCAGGTCGCCGAAGCGCGCGGGCGGGGCCCGCCGTCACCCGTTCGAGCGCGTCGTTGACAGTGACGCCAAGATTGACGAGCTTGGAGAGCGTAGTCATCATGCTGGCTTCGGGCAACCGCGCGGATCCGACGGTCAGGTTCGTCGAGACCGTATCGGGAAGAAAGCCTTGGCCGATCGCGGGACCCGCGATCCGAAACCACAAGTCGCCGCTGTCGAACAGGACGCCTCGGCCGCGAGCGCTGGCCAATTCTGGCCGGAGCTTCCGCTTGTCATCGACGGCGGACGCATCCGGCGCGAAAACCTGGGTCTGGATCTCACCCTGTTTCAAACTCGCGGCGCTGGGCGCTCCGGTCAACAGTGGCTTCCCGATGGCGGCAGCGAGCGTTCTGGCGCGCGGCAGATCCTCCGCCTTCGGGGCCCAGATTCCCGCGATGATGTCGCGATGCTTCGCCGCCGTGGCGGCCACCGAATCCACGGACGCATCTTGGTCCGAGCGGAGCCAACACAGGATACGGGTATGAGCCGCCACGCGCATTCGTGAATAGGATTCGTCGAGATTCGAGGCCGTGGCGCTTCCCGAGTCGACAACCGTGGTGACGCCGCTCCGCGTCGCGTGATGGCCGGCGTGGACGCCGCCGGACAGAAGCGTGTCGCAGTGGACGCGAAGATCGATGAGGCCGGGTGTGACCAGGTACTCTCCGGCGTCGATCGTCAGTCTCGAACGCGAGGCGGGGAGGGATGGAGCGATCTTTGCGATTCGAGGTCCGGTGATGCCTATGTCGAACCGGCCCCGGCGGCGGGAAGCCGGATCGAAGACCTCGCCGTGCTTGATGAGCAAGTCGAAGATCGTCTCTTGGGCCGCCGCGGAAGCAGCGCCGATCAACTTCAGTGCGGACCGGCGCGTCACGGCGTCACCCCATAATCGCCGGCCTTTCTCCAATCCGGGAACGCAAGACCGTCGCGATCAAAGACGACGCGGCCGGCGCGTACCGTCAACACGCACTCGATCTTCTGGTGGCCCATCCTCTTCTTGGCGAGCGCGTCAAGGAAGGCGAAGACTCCCGTGCGAGTGGCGAGCACCGCGATGTCGGCTTCCTTGCCTTCCCCGAGTGTTCCGAGCGCCGGAAACTGCCCGATCGCCTTGGCCGGATTCACCGTCGACCGGGCGATCGCATCCGGAAGCGTCATGCCCAACAGCATCATCTTCGAGATGCAGTTCGGCATATCCGATTTCGAACCGAGGATGCTCAGCTTGTGGAGGTCGGTGCTGATCGTGTCTGGCGGGAATCCCTGCTCCATCGCCTTCGATGCGACCGGCCAAAGGAAGCTTCCGGCGCCGTGACCCATGTCGAAGAGGACTCCCCGGCGGCGCGCCTCGAACATCCACGGCTGCACTTTGCCCGTGAACCGGTCGACCACTTCCACCTGCCGGTCATTGTATAGGTGGGTGTGCATGTCCCCGGGACGAAGGATCTCGAGCAGCTTCTCGCGAGTAGTGCGTTGCATCTTCGTCAGGATGTGGTTATCGAGAATGACGGGCGTGTTCGAGAGCCGTCCAGCCTCCACCGAGCGCCGGACAGACTCCCATCCCGGCAGCCCGAAATGCGCGTTCTTGATGCCCACGATGAGACCCGGGTACTGCTTGATCTTGTTCGCGGTGGCGGCCGGATCCATGTCTTCGAGGTTGTCCTCCGCGGCGGGGCCCACCATGCCCGCGCCGACGATATTCAGGAACACCAGGATTCGCGTCACGGAGCGGTCAATGACCGTTTCCTTGAAGTCCTCGAACGTCCTCCATCCCGCGCCGCCGCAATCAACCGCCGTGGTGACCCCCGCCGGCAACGCGGTGTCGTCCTGCGAAAGCGCCAACTCCGTTCCATAGGCGTGCGCGTGAAGATCGATGAGTCCGGGGACTACGTAAAGGCCAGCGGCATCCACGACGCGCTTTGCCGAGACCGCCGGGATCGAAGTGGCAACGCGCGCGATTCGCGTGCCCCTGACCGCGACATCCTGGATGGCGTCCAGGGAGTTCGCGGGATCGATCACGCGTCCGCCGCGAATCAGCAGGTCGTATTCTGGCGGGGATTGCGCGGCGGCAAGCGCCACCACGAGCAGACAGGAGACCGTATGTCGCATCGGCACGGCGAAAATCTTATCACACCGTGAGCCGCGCGAAATGCTGATGCGGGTGGAGCCTCGCTAGTAGGCTGGCAGGCTAGGGCTCCTCGATCCCCAACCGCTCCATCTGCCGCGATAGCTCGCCCCGCAGTGCTTCCGGTGTCGACTCGACCCACGCCCGGACAACCGTGTTCGTCCCCACGCGGCTCTTGCCTTCCTCCTCCGCCATCCCCTCGGCGATGTCCCGGATCTTTCCGCTGATCTGCTCGCGCACTGGCAGCGGCGTCGTCATCAGGATCTGATGCAGCAGGTCCTCGGCTGCTTCGTTCCAATCCATAAGGACGCTATGATAGCAGGGAGTGGCCCTGATCCTCGAAACAAATCTGCCCGATGTTGTTTTGGTGTCGCGCGGCAAGGTCCGTGACATCTATGCAGCCGGAGACGATCTGGTCATCGTCGCCACCGACCGGATCTCGGCGTTCGACTACATCCTTGCGACCGGAATTCCGGACAAAGGCCGCGTGCTCACGCAGTTGTCCATCTTCTGGTTCGATTTCCTCAAGGACCTTGTTCCGAACCATTTCATCACCAGCGATGTGAGCCAGTACCCGGATCCGTTTCCCCTGTATCACGATCAACTGGAGGGGCGCTCGATGCTGGTGAAGCGCGCCCGGATGATTGACGTCGAATGCGTTGCGCGCGGCTACCTGTCGGGCTCGGGTTGGAAGGAGTACCGCCAGACTGGCGCTGTCTGCGGAATCCCGCTGCCGGCCGGACTCATCGAAAGCGCACACTTGCCGGACCCCATCTTCACACCCGCCACCAAGGCTCAGTCCGGGCACGACGAGAACATCCCGTTCGAACGAGCGGCGGAGCTGGTGGGCGCGGACCTCGCGGCACGCCTCCGCGATTTGACCCTGGCCATCTATGCGCGCGCATCGAGCTATGCCGCCTCCCGCGGCATCATTCTCGCCGACACGAAGTTCGAGTTCGGATTCCACGGCGGAGAGTTGATCCTAGCCGACGAAGTCCTCACGCCGGATTCCTCGAGATTCTGGCCCGCCGCCGGCTACTCGCCCGGTGGCGCCCAACCCTCCTACGACAAGCAGTACGTGCGCGACTACCTCGAGTCCATTCGCTGGAATAAACAGCCACCCGCGCCCGCGCTACCTGATGACGTGGCTGCACAAACCAGCGGGAAGTACCGCGAGGCGTACCATCTGCTGACCGGAAAGACGTTATGAACTGGCTTGACATCCTGCTTGCGATCATCCTGTGTTCCAGCGCTTTCGCCGGGCTCCGGCGCGGACTGGCCCGCACCGTCATTGGCTTTGTTTCAAGCATCGTGGCGGTAGTCGCTTCGATCTGGCTGTACGGGGCGGCGGGCAGCGTTTTCACCGACTACGTAAGCCATCGCGCGGTGGCCAACGTCATCGGATTCATCGCCGTGTTCGTGGCCTGCCTGGTGGTGGGCTCACTGCTTGGCTGGCTGATTGCGCGGACCCTCAAGAAGGCCGGACTCGGCTGGCTCGATGGACTGTTTGGCGCCGGTGTCGGGCTATTGCGCGGGACCATCGTGTCGGTCGCTATCGTCCTCATGGTGAGTGCGTTCACGCGGAATCCGCCGCCGCCCGCCGTGGCGCAGAGCCAGATCGCCCCCTACGTGATGGGAGCGGCGAACGTGATGGCGCAGATGGCGCCCGCGGAGTTGCGCCAGGGATTCGACAAGACATATGAGAAGGTCAAGAAGCTTTGGTACGGTTTGAAAACGGATTCCGTCTAGGCCGGGTCCGCTTGGCGATTTTCGATCTCGACGGCACACTGATCGATTCCCAGCAGGACTTGGTGAATTCGGTCAACGCCGTCCGCGAACATCTGGATCTGGCGCCCCTCGACCCCGCGCTGATCGCGTCCTACGTGGGAAACGGCGCGCCGGTGCTGATCCAGCGCACGCTCGGCGAGCACGCCACGGAGCACAACGTCCAGCGCGGGCTCGAGTATTTTCTGCGCTACTACTGGGAACACATGCTCGACCACACCCGCCTTTACCCGGGCGTGCAGCCCGCGCTGGACGCCCTGCTCGCCTCAGGTGTTCGCATGGCGGTGCTGACCAACAAGCCTGTCCGGTTCAGCCAGAGCATCATTGATGGACTGGGATTGGGCGGCCATTTTCAGCGCGTCTATGGCGGCAACAGCTTCCCGGAGAAGAAACCGCACCCGGTGGGCATCGAGACTCTGCTCGGCGAGTTCAGCGTGGACCGCGCGGAGTCGATCATGGTCGGTGACAGCTCGGTGGACATTCGCACCGCACGCAACGCGGGCATTGCGGCCTGCGGTGTCACGTTCGGATTCCAGCCGGAGACCTTCGCCGGCCATCCACCGGATCTGGTGGTCGACAACCTGACCGAACTCTCAGACCTCATCGCCGCGGCGCTATAGGCCCATCCGCTCGAGTTTCCGGTACAGCGTCTTCCGCTCGATTCCCAGGATCCGCGCCGCGCGGGACTTGTTGTTATTCGTCGCCGACAGCACTTTACGGATCTGCTCGGCTTCGGCGTCCGCCAGCGTCTCCGTGGCGTGATCGCGCGGCTCCATCGCCTGGATCGCCTCACGGACCGCCGCTGCGTCGATCCGCCCGCCCGGAGCCAGGATCGCCAGCCGCTCGACCAAGTGCTGCAACTGCCGGACATTGCCCGGCCAAGTGTAGCTGTCGAGTTCCTTCTCGCCGGACTCGGTGAGACGCGCCGTCAAGTTGTAGCGTTCGTTGTAGCGCTTCAGGAAAAAGTGCGCGAGCAGGCGGACATCCCCGGTGCGCTCGCGCAGCGGCGGCAGGTCGAGAGTCACCACGTTGAGCCGGAACCAAAGATCCTCGCGGAACTTGCCCTCTTCGACCATCTTCGCGATGTCCCGGTTGGTGGCGGCAACGATCCGGACATCGACCTTGATCTGCTTGCTCGAACCTACGGGACGCACCGTGCGCTCCTCCAGGAAACGCAGCAGCCGCGTCTGGAACGCAGCGTCAATCTCACCGATCTCGTCCAGGAACACCGTACCGCGATTGGCAGCTTCGATGAGCCCGCTGCGGTCGCGGTCGGCTCCCGTGTAGGCGCCGCGCACGGCGCCGAACAGCTCGCTCTCCAGCAGCGATGGAGCGATGGCCGCACAGTCAACCGGCTGGTAGGGCATCGAGGCGCGCGGACTCGACTTGTGGATCATGCGCGCCACGATCTCCTTGCCTGTTCCGGTCTCGCCCTCAATCAGCACCGTGGCGCCGGTTTGGGCGACGCGCACGAGTTTCTTGTACAGGTCCACCATCGCCGGAGAGCTGCCGATCAACTCGGTTTCCGGGAGGTCGTCGATGTCGGTCTCCTCGTCGCCCGGGTCGGCGGGCTCCAGTGATTTCTCCGCGCGCTTCACCGTCTCCAACAACAGGTCGAGCTCGAAAGGTTTGGCGAGGTAGTCGAACGCGCCGATGGCGGTGGCTTTCATGACGGTCTCCATCGACGCGCGGCCGGTCATGAGAATGACAGCGCAACCGGGATTGCCACGGCGGGCGGCTTCGAGTACGTCAAGGCCGGAGCGCTCATCGAGGTAGATGTCGGATACGACGATGGGGTAGTGTCCCGAGTCCAGGCGCGCCAGTGCCTCGCGCGTGGTCGAGACCGCGTCCACCTTGTACCCCTCCAGTTCGAGAAACGTAACCAACGTGCCGCGGAGGCCGGTATCGTCCTCCACAACCAGCAGAGACTTCACCCCATTATGCTACCATCCGGGCTACAACTCCCCCGACCGCAAGAACTCGTGGTTCACCGGCGCAGCCACGCTCTTGCCGCTGCGGGCGATCAGTGTGATGCGCCCGGCTTCGAACTCCACCCGCTCAACGATATCGAATCCTTCCGGCACACGGGCCGCGCCCTGAATGTAGTTGATCACCGTGGGCCGGGCGCCGTCCATCGTGCGGAACGTGGGGATCCCCAGCCGCGAAACCGGATTGTCCTCGTAGGACTGGTCGAAGTACCAGCAGACATCTTCGAGCCCGAGGCAGCGGTTCCGGCCGCTCCATGGCGATTGATGCCGGCCGCGGTTCTCGAGCCAAAACACCGTTCCCGGCAGCATCGCGGGATCTTTGAGGGAGAACCACACGTATCCTTCGCGCTGGTTCACCGCGGACATCCACGCAGGCTGCGGACCCGGTTTCTTATAGACCGCCATCAGGTCGACGTAGCCGGTGCGTGCGGGCAGAGCCGTCATGTCCGCGTCGGACGCCGCATCCTTGAACCGGAGCGGGACCTTCGACAGCCGGTCGATCCGCGCGCCGATCGCGAACGACTGATACTCGCCCTTGGTGGTGTCGGCAAACGCTGCCGGATGCGTGGTCCCGTAGTCAAACGCGCTGGAGGCCAGGCGAAACGACCCTTCCTGGTCCGGTAGTCTCAACGTCGCGTGGTGGCCAGGCGTTGTGGGTCCGGCGAAGCCCTCGATCCGGTGCTGCGAATAGACGATGTTGTGGCCATCCACCAGCATCAGGCGCTTGGCGACGCGCCCCGCGCGGACCTTGGTGTCAATTGCCGTGTGCAGCGCCGTCACCGCGCCTTTCTTGCCCGATTCCACAAGCCGCCACTGCATGCAGGCGGTCTCGCCGTGCGGTGGATGCTCGCGTCCATCGCGTTCCTTGCCGCCACCGAACGGCATGCAGAAGAAGTCTCCGCGCAAGGGCACCAGTACCGGCACATCCACCTTGATCCGTTCATCCTGCCAGGGCGAAATATGATAGGGCTGAAACGCGCCTGCGTCTCCACGATGGAACCGGACCGGCGCCATGTGCCCGCCGAGCACCGTGAGCGCAAGTTCCACCTGATCGTTGCTGATCACCCACGACGGCTGTGAATGGACCCGCCGCACCGAACCCGCGGCACGCGCCGTCATCACTGTCGCGGCGCCCAAGACTGCCTGCCGCCGCGTCATCAGCTCTCCACCGCGCCCGCGGCCAGCTCCATGAACGTGTTGACTTCAGTGGCCCCGCCTCCCTGCCGCTGGATCATGAACACGCCCACGAGTTCCTTCTTTGGATCAATCCAGCCGCCGGTCCCGTACGCTCCACCGTGTCCATAGCTGCCGATCGACTGGCCGGTGAGCGTGCCCCCGGGGCCGCGGACCACCTGCCACGTGAGTCCCCAGCCCACATCGGCATTGCCGCGTGGCGCGATCGATCCGGTGTGGACCTGCGTCATCACTTCGACCACCGACTTCGACAGCACGCGCTTGCCGTTCAGCGTGCCGCCGTTGAGGTTCATCTGGTGGAACGCGGCCATGTCGCGCGCGGTGGAAAACAGCCCGCCCGAGGCGCGCGTGTACCGGTAGTTGCGCCGCTCGCGGTCGATCGCCGCTGGCGTGAGCTTTCCGTCCTTCTGCTCATAGATGACGGCGATCCGGTCGAGTTTGTCGGGCGTGGGATAGAAGAACGTGTCCTTCATGCCGAGGGGCTCGAAGATGCGCGAGGCGGTGAATTTGTCGAACGGCTGGTCGGCCAGTACTTCGACGATCCGGCCGAGCGTGTCGATCCCAGTGTTGCTGTAGAGGTACTGGGTGCCGGGCTGGAATTCGAGCGGCTGTTGCGAGGCGATCAGGACCACTTCGGCGAGCGTGCGGTTGCCTTTCTCCCTCACGTCACTGAGTCCGGCCGGATATTCGCCGGACATTCCCGAGGTGTGCGTCATCAGGTCGCGGATGGTGATCACGCGAGACGGCTTGACCAGGGTACGCGAGTGCTGGCCGGACTTCGAGGCCACCCAGAGTCCCCGGAATTCGGGCAGGTGTTTCTCCACCGGATCGCTGAAGGCGAGCTTGCCTTCTTCGGCAAGCAGCGCCACCGCCACTCCGGTCACGGGCTTGGTCATCGACGCGATCTGGAAGAGCGTGTCGGCCTGCATCGGCTTCTTGTTTTCGATGTCGCGCCAGCCCACTGCATCGAGCGCGGCGACCTCGCCCCGGCGCTGGACCAGGGTCACCACTCCCGGCACCTGGCTGCGGTCCACAAACGACTTCATGCGCTCGGGGATGAGACGGAGGCGCGCCGGGTCCATGCCATGTTTGGCGGGCGCGGTGAAAGCGGGCGCGGCGAGGAGAAGGCTGGAAAAGGATCGGCGGGTCATGATCGAAGGCATTATGGCACAATCCCCGGTTGGACATTGCGCGCGCGGTAGGAGACGATAGGGGCATGCCGAAGAAGTTCGACCCGAGCCGGGTGAAGGAGTTGGAGCGGCGCTTGGTGAGCGGTAAGGATTTCGCCGATGTCATGACGTATTTCTTCGACCATTTCGCTGACAATCGGGCGTTCTCACTGCCGGCCCGGAAGATCGAGCCGCCGGAGGACTTGAAGCTATTCGGAAAGGCTCATCGGGAATCGTGTTGACAACCTGCAAGAAGCAATCCGGTGCTTCAGCGACGCCTTGGAAGTCTTGACGGCCGGATCCTGGTGCTGGCCGCGGTAGCTCCGGAACCGGTCACGCTCGTGCTCCGGCACCGGCCTCGTCATGCCGAAGGCTCGAGCATTGGCCCCCTCTCTCGAGCCTGGGTATTCCTGCTCAGTACCGGCCGCGGTAGCCGGGGTAGCCACCGCGCGATCCCCGTTCGCAGAAGCCTCGCAGGTCCCGCATCCGCTCGCCGATCACTCCGCGCGCCCGGGGGTGCAACTGCTGCGCCGCAGCCAGATGGCTCATATCCTCAATCGCCCGGTTGATCAGATGCTCGTCAAACCGTCCGCGATAGGCGCGGTCCTCGAACTCACGCAATGCGCCGATCGCCTTCCGGAAGTGGTCCCGCTCATGATGGTCGACGCGGGCGCGGGAATAGATTGTCTCGAGGTCACGGATGGCGAGGCGTACCGGATCGTTGCCGCGCGAAGAGGCTCCGTATCCGTATCCGCCGCCTCCACCGCCGCGGTAGCCGGGGCCGGGGTTGGAGTCGTGGGCTGTCGCAAGGGCAGTCCAAATTATTGTCATCAGGATCGTTGTTCTCATTTGGATCTCGGCCTTTCTGCTCCTTCCGACGCCCGCAAGTCCGACACGGGTACAATTAAGAACTGGAATTAATCTTGCGGCTTTTGGTCCTGGTGTGCGTGTTTTCAGCGGTCCTTCATGCGGAAGGCGTTCCAAACGTAAACGGCTGGTTCAACTACTTTGGCGAGTATGGACTCGGCAACGGCTGGTCCTGGTGGACCGAGTTCCAGGCCAGACGCAATGAAGCGATCGCTGAACCGCAGCAGTATCTCGTCCGGACTTCGCTTCTCAAACAGATCCGGCCCGGGCTCAAGGCCGGCGCCGGATACGGGTTCATCCGCACCTACCGCTATGGCAAAGCGCCGGTCGCGGCGGACTTCGACGAGAACCGCTTATATCAGGACCTGCTGTGGGACCAGACGCGCGGCGTCACCCGCCTGTCGCACCGCTTCCGTTGGGAAGAGCGCTGGATCGGCCCGACGCACCGCTACCAGCACCGCTTCCGTTACCGCCTCATGATCCGGCGTCCGATCGCCGGGTCGAAGCACTGGTACTGGACCGCCGGCGACGAGATCATGTTCAACATCGCGCCGAACAAGCCCCCAAAGGCGTTTGATCAAAACCGGCTGATGGCCCTCCTGGGACACAGCTTCACAAGTGGCTGGCGCGTCGAGGCCGGCTTCATGGAGCACACGCTGCAGCAGCGCAATGGCCGGGTCCTCGAACACAACCACACGCTCATGTTCCAGGTCTTTGCGCCACCCTGGAAGCTACGGAAGTAGGTTGCGGGCGATCCGCTCGAGGTCGGCCACGCCTTCCACATCCCGGTCAAGCTCTGGCAGCGCCGCCAGCGGAACGCGCAGTTCGGCCCGCAGCGCCTCAAAGCCCGCCTGCTGGGCGGATCGCTCGTCGCGGTACCACTCGATCAACTCACCTGCCAGGCCCGTTCCACCCCCCGCGCCCGGATCATAAGGCCACATCCGGTTCACATAGAACGCCTCGGCGCGGAACTTCCGTCCGGCGAGCGCCTCGGTGAAGAAGCGGGCGTCACGGACCGCCTTCTGCGGCGCGGTGACCACGCGGAAGCCCGTTACCGCCGGATCGCGCAGCATCGCCACAGTCTTGCGCGCCCGCTCGCCGTAGCCCTCGGCGATCGATACAAACAGCGAATAGAAGTCGAGCACATCACTCACCAGCCGCGCTCCGAGAATGGACTCCACCTTGCGGTAGATTTCCATCGTCGCCCGGCCCACCGACAGCATCCCGGTCGCCTCGACGAACTTGTAGGTCCGGCCGATCAGCTTCACCCACGATGAATCGGCGAGATTGGCGAACGCCACCGGCTTGTCCAGGAACTCGAGTGCGTGCCGCGAAGGCGCGGTGTCGACGATGATCTCCTCAAAGCCCCGCAACCGCAACTGGTCGATCCGCTCCACCGCCATCAGCTCCTGCATTCCGGCAAGGGAATCGGCGATGGCCGCATAGATTGGATGGGCCAGGATCCGCGGCTGCAGCTCCGGATCTCCATAACGGCGGACCGCCTCGTCGAGTGTCGCACGGACATCGAGCATCGCGGCCCACAGTTCCCCTGGCGCCGCTGGATCCAGCCGGACCTGCTGTTCTTCGGGCGCTCCGGTCAGCCCCAAGGCAGTGCGCAGCCGCCGCGCCGGATCAATGGTCAGCACCAGACACCGGTGTCCGGCCCTCGCCCGGGCCAGTCCCGTGGCGGCGGCGACTGATGTCTTACCGACACCGCCCGTCCCCACGAACACTGTAATTTTCATACTGGAAGCCCGTCCAGTTGCGCGCCTAATGATTCGAGCAGGTCGATATCGCTGCTGGTGTGCCGGATCCGTGTGACCGCCGTCACCAGCGTACCTGTGGCCGATTCGACTTGCCCGGCGCGCTCCCGTTCCAGCCGCGCCCGGCCCAGGGCGAACCGCAACGCCGGATTCGCCGCATCCTCCTCGATTGCGGCCACCTGGCCCTCGGTCGCATTGAGCACCGGCGACGCCATGTTCAGCAGGATCGTGGCGGGACGAAGCTGGTAGTTCTCCTGGAGCTCGGCGCACATCTCCGACATCTCTTGCAGCGCCATCTCTTCCGGCGTGCTCACCGGGAGGATGGTGATGCGGCCAGGACTCGAGAAGAAGCGTCCCACCTCAGCTCCCGCGGCGGCCAACGGACCGCTGAGGTACGCCTCGAAGCTGCGCGCCGCCCGCAGCGTGCCCAGGAAATGGCCCGTTGCCGGCGCGTCCCAGATCAGCAGATCGTAGCTCAACGGCTCGTCGCGCAGGCCCTGTTTCCGCTCGGCAAGCTGCTGAAGGCGCGACAGGAAATAGAACTCCTTGAGTCCGGGCGCCACCTCGACCAGACTCTGATAGATGCTGCTCGCGATGATCCGGTCGGCGAGCAGCGGCATGGTAAAACTGCGCCGGACCAGATCGGCCAGCAGCTCCTTGGAATCCAGGTGCACCACAAACAGGTTCTTCGCCGCCTCTGGGAGCCGCGCCGCAAGCCCCGTGAGCGATACGGCCAGCGCGAGTTCCGGCAACGGATGCGAAGTCACCACCACCGCGCGTCTTCCCCGGTTCGCCTGCCTCAGTCCGAGCGCCAGGGCAAGTGTTGTCTTTCCGACTCCGCCCTTTCCACAGAAGACCGCGATTCGCGACTGCACGCCTGCGGACTAGCCCTTAACCTCGAACTCCCGGCCCATGTACCAAATCTGATAACCGGATGCGGTCTTGCGCACGCGCAACACACGCCTTGCCCGCTTGGGGCGCGCGGCCACCGGAGCTGGTTTGGCAGCCTCAACGGCGCCAGCCGCAGCCGGAGGCGGCGCGGCCGGAGGGGGAAGCTTCTTGATGTACTCGCGGAGTGCATTGCCGGTGTCGTCGATCGACTTCTTGGCCATGCGGTCCACCATGAACCGCGGGACCATGCCGCCCGCGTCGAGATCCATCTCCGTGATCACCACCGTGCCCACTCCGTCAGCCGCATCCATCAGGCGGTAAGAACCCGAGTACCCCTTCAGATCGCTGCTCTTGAGCAGGCTGAATGTCAGGGAATGCGCCCCATCGGACTCAAACCGCAAGCCCATGGTCACCGTCTTCATCATGTTGACGGTGATGTCGGTGTCCACGCGATTGCCTTCGCGCGAGGCGATCACGGAGCCGGTGCAGTTGGGGAGCCACTGCTTGTACTTTTCGTAATCGGTCAAGACCTGGTAGACGTGGTACCGCGGCGCGGCAACGTTGATGACGGCCTTGATCATTGGGACTCCTTCATCACGTATTTTTTGCCATTCATCCAACAGACCAGACCGTCCTCGGTCTCCATGACTTCCAGGAGCTTCTCCCCATCCGGGCCTGACACCGAAACGTCGGCCGAATAAGCCGAGAGGTGGGCCGTGAAGGCCCGCACGGATCCCTTGCACCAGCCGAAAGCGCTTGGCAGCATCTTGACGTTCGGGCGGAGGCGAACCGCCAGACTAACCCGCGACTTTCCAGAGTCCTCGGGTTGTATGTCCCACTGCATCTTAGTAAACGGGCAGTCCCCCGCAATCGGACGCGTCAGCACCATTCGATTCCGGGTGTGAATGCCCTCCACCGTGAAGTGGGCGCCGCTCGTCAGGTCGAACTCGACAATTGCCAGATCGCCCTCCCGGGCCATCAGGTGGCCCTTGGCTATCAGCGGCATCCACTCGCCGTAGGTGTTGTAGTCGGTCAGCACGTCATACACCAGCTCCGCTGACGCCCCTACGGGCTCGGCGTGCTGCCGGTTGATCGTGAATTGGGGCATCGCTACCTTCCCCCGGCCGGAATGCCGTTCCGGTAGAGCATGGGCTCTCCGCTGCTCAGATCCAGGCGGCAGTCTTCGCCGGGATCAAGGGGCATGGGGCCGAAGCGGATGGGCCCGCCGCCCTCCGGCCGCAACACATCGAGCGTGAACTCGCCGGATTCGAGCGCCTGCAGCCGCAGCCCGGTCTTCGACCGGCTCGGCAGGATCACCGCCTTCACCTCGCCCAGCCGGATCTCTCCGATCGAATCCGCGGCCACGCCCTCCACCGGACACCCGATCACGGCAACCGAGAATTTGGTCAGAGCCTTCATCGTGTAAAGCCGGTCGAAGACGCTGAGCAGCGTTTTCTGGGCGCTCGCCTTGAAGCCTTCAGCCGGCGCGTTTCCGTTGGACTCCGCCTTCGGGGCGTCGGTTGTGCCCTCAGCGGCCGGCGGTGGGGCTGGGCTCGGCGGAGCGGCCCCGGCAGCCGGCGCCGGTGCATTTCCCTTTTGTCCGGTCGCGGCGAGCAGGTCGTTCGCCGCCCTGAGCTTCTGCGCGAGATCGCGTGCGATGCCCACGGCAATTTCAGGGTACTTCTGCATCAGCTTGGTCATGCTGTCGCGCGTGAGCAAAATACACTCGGTCTCCTCGATCGAGCGGACAGTGGCCGAGCGGGGCTGATTGTCAATGACCGCCATCTCGGCGAAGGCGGATGTCTCCTTGGTCGGCAGCTCGTTCAATTTGAGCGGGGGCTGTCCGTTCGGCATTTCCTTTTCGACCCTCACGCGGCCGCGCGTGATCACGTACAGACCGAGGCCTGTCTCGCCTTGCTTGACGATGACCTCGCCCGCAGGATAGTTCCGGAGAATCGCTGCGTCGGCCAGCCGGTCCAGCGCTTTGCCGTCCAGGCCCTTAAAGTAATCGACTCTCTGGAGCAACTGTTTCATTTCCATACTCTAGATTCCTATTCCATTCAGGGTCTCACACTATCCCGAGCTGCGCGCAACAGACCAGAAGAGGCCTCCCGCCGCGGCGATTGCGATCCCCGCGCATGCCGCTGCCCAGGGCGCCGGCGCCATCGCCGCCCAGCGCACGGCCACCGCAAATACCACAAACAATACCACGGCGAGAATCCACTGGCGCACCACCTGGTTGCCTCCTGCCGGGTCCTCTTCGCCGCCTCTGGCGTCCACGCCGACCGCCAGTTCGTTCTCCCGGAATTCATCGGCGAACCGGCTCATCTGCCGGAACGTTTCGAAGACCAGAAGGCCCGAGCCTCCCACCCACTCTCCGATCGTCTGGCGGTCGAATAGATTCCCGAGCCTTTGGCGCGCCAGCCGTCCCAGCACCGCGGGCTGCGAGTCGGCGATCGCATCTGTGCCGGGGAGAATCTCCGAGTTCCAGTATCCAACTGCAATCAGGTTCCGGTGCATGCTGTCCAGGAACAACGGAGCCGATCCGTTCAGCCGGGCCAGCGCCCTCCAATTGCTCTCAAACACCGCGGCGCTCGGCGGAAACCGGTAGCGGCCTTTCAACTCGGGTGTCAGATGGGCCAGCTCATCGACGAGCTTCGATTCCAGTTGTCCGGCGGCATCACGGCCCCAGGCGAGCTTCAGCAGCGCCCGCGCCGCCACCGGCGAGTTGCCGGACAGCACCGCCGCGACATACCGCATCGCCGTCCGGACCTGCGGCGCGGGAACCGCGACCAAACGGTTTGCCCTCCGGACCACCAGCCTTCCGCCTGCGGAGACGATCTGATCGAGATCGAGTTCAGCGTCAATGACGTTCAACGTCAAGATCTGTTCCAGCACAAGTTCGGCCAACTGCCCGGCGGCCTGCTTCGAGCCCTGGGCGAGCAGCCGTGACACGGGCTCTCCTTCCACCCATTCCCAAGCCAGTACCTTGCCTCCGCACAACTCCGGCACCACCTTCGGGTAGCCGGCGGCCACCTTGCCCTCGAGCGAGGCAATGGCCTCGAGGTAGGCCCGCTCGCGAACCGGGTCGTTTCCGAGCGCCATCCATTCGCGGAACTGCGCCAGTAGCTGCCCGCTCCGCTCGGGCTCGATCGCGCCCGTGAACTCTTCGCGGACCCTCTTGTCAAACCCCGCCCAATCGCTCGTGCCAATCGGGTCCCGGGTTGCTTGAAGCACGACCGTCCGGCCGTTCCACTGGCCTTTGTAGGCACAGGTGGACGCGGTGCTCCAGCAGGGTGTCGCTTCCAGCGCCACACCTGCGGCCGCAAACGCAATAGCGGGAAGCGTATTTGCCCGGCGCGTGCGAAGCCCGGCCACCTGGCCGGCCCGCAACACGTCCGACCGGTAGGTAAGGAACACCGCAAACGCGCCGGACAGAGGATCTTCGCCGCTGAATAGACTAGTCAGATTTGCGCCGGCTCCTGGTCCGCCGCTTGGGTTTCGAGACGGCTCCGCCATCTAATTCTTCCGTTGGGGCGCTGATGGCCGGCTCCGGAGGATCCGTAGCCAGAGGGGTTAGGACTTCGGCGACAGGGCTTCTGCCGCCGCTTGGGGCTCCCCCGCGGCCGCCTTTGCCTGATCCGTCATCTTAGCCAGCGCCTCTACCATTGTTTCCGACGCTTTTCGCAGCATCTCTGTGCCAGCTTGCAACATCTCCTTGAGGTCCGTGGTGGAATCGCTGACCACCGTCATGGTCCGGTCCATGATGTCGCTGCCGGTCTTGGAGATCTTGTCGGCTGTCTCCTGATTCCCTTTTTCAAGCTTGCTGTTGATCGCCGCGGTCACGGCGTCGAGGGAATCCTTGAACTTCCACATGGCCGCCTTCGGCTCCATCGCCATTTTGGCGGAAGTCCGCATCTGTTCCATGCTGAACATGGCCATGGCGGCGGAGAATTTGACCATCGAATTGATGAGCTCTTGCATGATGTTAAACGCACCCTCCTGGTGAGGTTTGAATTGGGCCCAGGTCGCCCAACCCAGGCCCTACCATCTTGCCACAACTCGGGCCCCCGCGCTGAGCTTTTTCTTGGGGAATCCGTTACTGGCCCTCTAAGCCCGGAACAAGTGCCGGCGGAAAAATCCAAGCAGGATGTCCCAGGATGTGCACGCGGCAGCCGCGTTGAAGGCGGCGCCAGTGTCGTTCATGAACGCGTGCCGTGCCCCAGCCCACATGTGCATCTCGGCGGAAGCACGGGCCGCATTGATCGCTGTGAGCAGCGCCGGGATGTTGGCGTTGGTGCCCGGATCCACGTCACCCAGGAACACGCAAAGCGGAGCGACTCCGGTGATGTCGGGAATCGGCATTGGAGGAGCCCCGTAGAACGGAGCAGCCGCCGCGATGTCCTTGGAGTTGAACGCCAGCAGGTAGGTGTTGGCGCCGCCCGCGCAGAAGCCGGTCACGCCAATCCGGTCCGCACGGACGAACCCCTCCGACTTCAGGTAGTCGACCGACGATTGCAGGTCCTCAAGCCGCTCGGGGACAAGCGTCCGGCCATAGGCCTGGGTTAGCTGAGCTTCGGGTATCGATCGCGTGCCACCCTGGCGCGACAGCAGATCCACGCCCAAGCCGATGAATCCGGCCCGTGCGAACCGCCGCGTCATGTCGCGGTGGTGCGGCACCAGTCCGCGGTTCTCGTGAATGACAATCACCGCCGGAAGTGCCTCGGTCAGATCTTTCGGCTTGGCCAGGTGCGCAAAGAGCGTTCCAGCCTTGCCGGGATACTGAATGTCCTCCGCCACGATATCCGTTGCGTCCTCGGGTACGCGTAG
>Ga0194132_10001111_pt1 | contig 54718 bp, 39 predicted proteins | sample TA2KigOf80mmetaG_FD_148612 | JGI IMG/M metagenome (GOLD analysis project Ga0194132, IMG submission 148612) | Freshwater microbial communities from Lake Tanganyika, Tanzania - TA2015054 Kigoma Offshore 80m | ecosystem: Environmental > Aquatic > Freshwater > Lake | place: Tanzania: Lake... | reverse complement strand
AGGGAGTGGTTGATGTAGTCCTCTGGACGCTGCAGTTCGTTGTCATGTGTGGCGAACACGTCTCGGAAGATATCCCGTGTCCACACATGGCTCACTTCGCTCCACACAGGCGCGAACATTGTCTTCAGCGTTCGGTTGTCGACGAGCCGTTGCCAGTACAGGTAGTACTGGTCGATGTACTGCTCGAAGTTCTGGCAGTTGGCGGCCCGGTAGTAGCGCCACGGGTAGCCGCCGAAGAGCTCGTCGCCGCCGCTGCCCGACAGCACCACCTTCACGAACTTGCTCGTGAGCTTCGCCGCGTAGTAGTTGGGGTAGCTCTGCCCGACGCGCGGCTCCTCGAGGTGCCGCGCCACCGCAGGCAGCGACCGTTCCATGTCGCCGGCCTTGAGCACCATCTCGTAGTGCTCGGTCTTGAACTTGGCGGACATGGCCTCGGCCTTGGCGCGCTCGTCGAAGGCGAGCTCGATGCCTGAGGCGGAACTGAGGTCGAACCCGCAGGTGAAGGTCTTGAGGTTCGGGAAACTCTGGGCGGCAATCGCCGTGATGGAGCTCGAATCCATGCCGCCCGAGAGATATGCACCCAGTTCCACATCACTCACGAGCTGGCGGTTCACGGCCTGCCTGAAGAGACGGTCGAGCTCCTCGATGTAGTCCTCGCGGCGAAGCGGCTTCTCGGGCTCGCGGAAGCGGTAGTCCCAGTAGCGGTGCAGGGCGGGGCGGGCGCCTTCTTCGGCGCGGAGCGTCAGGAAGTGACCAGCCGGCAGGATGCGGATGTCCTGGAGCAGCGTCTGGTCCGTGAAGATGTTCTGGAAGGTGAAGTACTCGAGTAGCGCGGGCTTGTTGAGCACGCGGCGGAAGCCGGGCTGCGCGGTGATCGCCTTCTGTTCGGATCCGAACGCGAACGTGCCCGACTGGTCGCTGTAGTAGATGGGCTTGATGCCGTAGCGATCTCTCGCGAGCAGCAGGGTGCGTTCCTTGCGGTCCCACAAAGCGAGCGCAAACATGCCGTTGAACTTGAGCAGAGCATCGGTGCCCCAGCGGGCGAGCGCGTAGAGGACAACCTCGCTGTCGGTCTGGCTACGAAACCAGACGCCAGCCGCCTCAAGTTCCGCGCGAAGCTCGCGAAAGTTGTAGATCTCGCCGTTGTAGCTGAGTACCCAGCGGTGGTCGGCGCTCACCATGGGTTGGTGACCGGCCGGGCTGAGGTCAATGATCGCCAGGCGGCGGTGTCCGAGCCCCACATTCCCCTCGATCCAGTGGCCTTCACCGTCGGGCCCACGATGCGCGATCACGTCGGTCATGCGCTTGAGCACGACCGGCGACACCGGTCCACCATCAAGGTGGATAACGCCGATTACCGCGCACATGGGTTCAGCCGATGGCCTTCAGGCAGGCGACCACGTGGCGGTAGTCGGCCTCGTCCATGCGGTTGTGCAGCGGGATCGCCATGGTGTTGCGGTCGCAGTCCATGGCGCCGGGGTAGTCGGTGGGACTGATGCTGTAGCGCCTGGCGTAATAGCCGAGCATGTGCACGGCATGGGTGCCAGGACGCGTGGCGACACCCGCAGCCTGCAGCAGTTCCATGATGCGGTTGCGCGGCAGCGGGGCAGTGGCAGGGTCCACGTAGGTGACGAAGGCCTGCCATGCATGGCTGCCGGCAGCGGATCGCTGCGGCATTCGCAGCCACGGGATACCCGCGAGCTGCTGCAGGTACCACTGCGCCCAGCGGTCGCGGTCTGCGATGAAGCGGTCGAGCTTGGCGAGCTGCGCGAGGCCGACTGCGCCCTGCAGGTCGGTCATGCGGTAATTGAAGCCGAGCAGGTTGAACTCAGGCAGCAGGTAGGGCGTGGGGCCACGGTGGCGCTGCTCTTCGGACACCGACGCGCCGTGGTTACGCAACGCGTTGGCGACCTCAGCGAGTCGGTCGTCGTTGGTGGTGAGCATGCCGCCCTCGCCGGTCGTGATCGACTTGCGGGGGTGGAACGAGAAGACGCCGCAGGTGCCAAGACCGCCGGCCGGGGTGCCGCGCCACGATGCCCCTGCGGCGCAGGCGCAGTCTTCGATGATGGGAACGCCCGCGGGGATAGCAGCTCGTATGGCGTCCATGTCCGCGCAGAGTCCGAAGAGATGGACGGGGATCACCGCCTTGGTGCGGGGAGTGACGCGTTTGGCGAGATCGCGCGGGCAGATGTTGTTGGTGCGTGGGACGACGTCTGCGAAGACCACCGTGGCTCCGCAGTAGAGCACCACGTTGGCGGTCGATACCCATGTGAACGCCGGCACGATGACTTCATCACCGGGACCGATGCCCAGCGAGGCGAGCGCCAGGTGCAGGCCCGTAGTGCAACTGGTGACGGCAAGCGCGTGCTTCACTTGATGCCGCGCGGCAAAGGCGCGCTCGAACTCTGCGACTTTGGGTCCCTGCGTGAGCCAGCCGCTCATGAGCGGTCCCTTGGCTGCCTGCCATTCGTCCTCGCCGGTGGAAGGGAGGGAGATCTGCACGGGCCGGGCCGTAGGCATGATCGGCGTGCGGGCGGGCGTGTCTGTCATCGGGCGCATGCGTGTAGCCCGACGGCGCGCTGCCGCGCAGCGACTTCCGACTTGTGTGTGTTGCGCCACTCGATCAGGGAGCGCATTCCTTCCTCAAGATCGAGGCTCCAGCGAAACCCCAACTCCCGCTCGGCGGCCTTGGGACAGCCGACCCGGTTGGTGACAAACGTTTGTCCAGCCGGTTCGTATTGAATGCCCAACGACTCGCGCCCGCTCAGACGCAGCAGAAGCTCCGCGAGCTCTTTGATCGAGGTCTTGATGCCCCGTCCGACATTGAAGAAACCGAACGGGCAGTTGGACTGAAGCGCGCAGACGTTGGCGCGGGCGACATCGCGCACGTGGATGAAATCGTAGGCTTGCGATCCGTCCCCGAAGACTTTGGGCCTCTCCCCGCGGTCTACGCAGTCGAGAATCTTCATCATGACGGCGATGTAGGCACCCCGATAATCCTGGCGCGGCCCGTAAACGTTCATGTAGCGGAGCCCGACGCCGTGGAGGCCATAGCGCTTGTGATAAGCCTTGAGCATGTGTTCCCCGGCTATTTTGGTGGCGCCATAGAAAGTCCAATTGTTGTAGGGATGCTCTTCGGTCATGGGTTCGGCGACGGCGTCGCCGTAGACGCTGGCGCTTGAAGAATAGACCAGTTTCTTGACTTGATGACGCCGGCAGGCTTCCAACACATTGAAGGTGCCGCGAATATTCACTTCGAACGCGGACTCCGGGTACTCGTGGCAGTGCAGGAGCCAAAGCGCGGCCAGGTGAACCACGCCGTCGATGCCCTCGAAGGCGCGGTCGAGAATATCCCGTTGCAGCACGTCCCCGCCATGAGGGAACAGGTTGACCCGTTTGTCCTGCAAGGCCGAGGCGAGGTTGTCGACGCTGCCTCTCACAAGGTTGTCGTAGACTCGAATTTCAGCGACTTCCGTTTGGATGAGTTCATCCACCACGTGGCTGCCGATCAATCCGGCTCCGCCGATCACCAGGATTCGCTTGTTCTTGAGTTCCATAAATGTGGCTCTTGTGTCTTACGAATCGCGCAACAATTAATTCCGATTTTCCCGCGCCGGGATTTTGACCTGGAGCGAGGCGCACTGAGGGAGCATGCCCTGGCCATGGGCCTGTGACCGAAGTGCAACAATGCTCCAGGTCAAAAGAACCAGCGAGAAAATCGGAAGTGAATGTTCCACGGTTCCCTCGCCCGGAAATTTTATACTCGTTTCACGACCGGGCATTTCCGGGCCAGCCGAATGTGAATGACGCGGGTTAGGCATTCAGGTTGCAGGCCCGGCGCTCTTGAAGTCGTCGTAGGCAAGGCGTCCGAGGCGCATGGATTCGGGCAGGGGCGCCTCCTCATCCAGATCCAGGCAGTGCAACCGTCCGGGTTGGGCTTCCTGGTAGCGCAATCCTGATTCCGGGCATCGCAAGATGCCATCCGGATCAGGCTTGAGGAGATGTCCATGGCGGCTCATCCAACCCTTCTGCCTGGCCGGAGCGCCGACCAGGAAGGCATAATCGGGCGCGCTCCGGGTGACGACGGCTCCCGCGGCGACGAAACTGTAGCGGCCAAGAATCACTCCAGGAACCAGAGTGGCATTGGCTCCGACGGTCGCTCCCCGGCGAATCACGATGCGTTCGTAAATGGACTGCCGATTGACTTGAGACCGGGGATTCGTCACGTTGGTCAGCACACAGGAAGGCCCCAGAAAAACGTCGTCCTCGATGGTGACTCCTGAATACACCGCGACGTTATTTTGAACCTTCACATTGTTTCCGAGCCGGGCGCCTCCCGCCACGAAGGTATTCTGCCCCAGGATGCAGCGCTCCCCGATCACGGCTCCCTGGCAAACGTGCGCAAAATGCCAGACTTTGCTCCCGGGGCCGAGGGTGGCGCCTGGATCCACGACCGCGGAGGGATGGATGTACGGCGATGGGCCCCCTGTCGGGTGCGCTGGCGCCGCGGACAATGACGTTGGCGTGCCTTCGTCCAGCAGGCTCTTTTGGGCGGCTTCGAGAACGCGCAACACTCGCACTCCTTCCATGGCATCGGTTCGGGGCGGGGTGCGGGTCGCGCAGCAGTCCAAAAAGTGCCGGCATTCGTTGGACAAGGGCTCGACTTCCTCGACCTTGAGGTACTCGCAGTTGCGGGTGGTGTTGGGCACGGGAAGCTCGCCGCGCTCCCAGGTGAGGTAATGGCGGTGCAGCCGCAACTTCGACTCCCAGGGCTGCGTGTCGTCAAATACGACCATGCCCTGGGAACCGACGACGGTCAGTTTCTGTTCCTTAAATGGATTCAGCCAACTGACGTAGATGTGAGCTCGAAAACCGCCTACGAAACGGAGCGAGGTGAGCGTGGTGTCATGAACCCCGGGGGTTAGGTAGCAGTCGCCGGTGCACTGGACCCAATCGGGCACGCGGTGGCCCGCCAGGGAGAGAATGACCGAAATGTCGTGGGGCGCGAAACTCCAAAGGGCATTCTCCTCGCGGCGGATGCGTCCGAGATGAAGCCGGTTTGAAGTCACGTAGAACAGCCGCCCGAGTTCGCCGGACGCGACCAAAGCTTGAAGCGCGCCGATGCAGGGATGGTATTGGAGGAGATGCCCCACCATGAGGATGAGGCCTTTCCGGGATGACTCTTGCGCGAGCAGGAGGCCCTGTTCGGGTTCCAGGCAGAGGGGTTTCTCGACAAACACGTCCTTGCCTGCCGCAAGGGCCGCCTGAGCGAGTGAGAAATGAGTGGACGCGGGGGAGGCGATGGCAATTTGGCGAATGGCGGGATCGGCCAGCACTCGATCCACATCGGTGCATTTTTTCACCCCTTCATATCCTGAATCGAAGCCGTCGAGCAGCGATTCGTTCATGTCGCAGAGCGTGTGCAACGCGCCGAGCGCTTGAAAATTGCGGGCCAGATTGCGCCCCCAATAGCCGCATCCCACGAGAGCGAGCGCGGGTTGGGCGGGGGTGGGGACGGGCGGAGTCTTGACGGGGGCTGAGAAGTTCACGGGAGATGGGGTGGGGCAGCCTCGCGAACGCCCTGGCAGACGTCATCGATTTCGGCGGGGTCGAGGAAAGGATGCATCGGCAGGCTGAGCACTTCCCGGGAAGCACGTTCCGCGACCGGAAACGCCCCCCAAGGATAGCCCGGACTTGCGTAGACGGGCTGCTCGTGAAGGCACTTCGGATAATAAATGGCCGTCGGGATTCCTTTGTCTTTCAAGCGGGCGGCGACAACATCGCGCTCCGGCACTCGAATGGTGTATTGCGCGTAGACATGAGTATTGCCTGAAGCCACCTCGGGTGTCACGCAACTGGCTCGCAGCCTTTCGGTATAGGCATGACCAATCCGAGATCGAGCCTCCACCTCCTCAGGGAAGTGAGGCAGTTTGGCCAGGATGACCGCAGCCTGCAAGGTATCGAATCTGCCGTTGGTTCCAACCACCGTGTGATGGTGGCGCTTGCCGCCATGGATTCGGATGTCCCGCATCTGCTGCGCGAGAGCGTCATCGTTTGTGAACAGGGCTCCTCCATCGCCGTAACATCCGAGAGGTTTGGCGGGGAAAAAGCTGGTGCTGGCGATACGGGTCACACTGCAACTTTTGCGCCCCTCTCGCGTGGCCCCAAAACTTTGCGCCGCGTCCTCGATCACCGTGATGCCGCGCGGCTCGCAGAGCGCGTTGATACGGTCATAATCCGGCATCTGACCGAAGAGGCTGACCGGGATGATCGCTTTGGTTCTGGGCGTCATCGCCGCCTCGATCTTGGTAATGTCGATATTGAAGGTGGCGGGTTCGATATCGACAAACACCGGAGTGGCCCCCACCAGATTGATCACTTCGGCACTGCTGATCCAGGTGAAGGGAACGGTGATCACCTCGTCGCCAGGCCCGATCTCGAGAGCCCGCAATGCGATTTCGAGACTCATCGTCCCGCTGGCAACCGTAATGCCATGCTTGACTCCGACAAAGGCAGCCAGAGCGGCCTCGCATTCCTCAACTTCGGGACCCATGACGTACTGGCCGTGTTCGAACACCTTGCGAACACGCGCGTCAATCTCGTCTTGATGTCGCCGATATTGGGTCTTGAGATCAACAAATTGCATGCGTGATAGAAAGAGGCCGGCCGTGCTCTAGAGCATCAATTTCTCAGCCATAGGCAACACGAGTCTCAGCTTTCCTTGGATGCGCGCCAAAGCCTTGATCCGTTCGCTGCAGAGACGTAGCTCGTCCGGCGTGAGAAGCCCGCGTGCCGCGTCCTCGTCCAGGCTCGAGGTCAGGCTGTCCAGGCGGAGGGTGGTCGCGTGCAGGCGGGGGCGGACGTAATTTTGGTAGCTGGCGCGGATGAACTCTACGAGGTCGGTGACGACTTCATAGTAATCCCGCCGGTCCCCCGAGATCCAAATCTGGCGGATGGCGCCCCATTGAGAGAGCTGCCGCGTGCCCGTGCTGGCGCTGCCTTTGCTAATGTTCAAGATGCTGACCAGGTCATCTAGGGAAAGAGGGCTGGCGGAGAGATAGAGGAGTCCGTAGATCTGGCCGATGGAGCGAGGCAATCCCATGAGGTGGCAGAAGCGCGAGCAGGCATCGATCATTTCCCTGCGTGTCCGAGACTCGGTCGTGGCAGACTTCGACCGCAGTTCGCTCAATTTTCGCTTGTCCACCGGGGGCACCATGCGGGAATCGGTGTTTCGAAGAGGCAGGATCTGACCCGAGAGGGCCGGCTAGACGGCGTAGAACTCGCGATACCAGGCGACGAAGCGCTCGACGCCGACCTCGATGGGTGTCGCGGGCTTGAAGCCCGTGTCGCGAGCGAGGTCGTCCACATCGGCAAACGTGGCTGCCACATCGCCGGGCTGCATGGGCAGAAGCCGTTTCTCAGCCCGCCGTCCCAGGGATTTCTCGAGGCAAGCAATCAGATGCAGCAAGGGAACGGGCTGGTGATTGCCGATGTTATACAGACGGAAGGGAGCCTTGCTGGTGCCGGGATCCGGATGATCGCTGTTCCAGTCGGAGGATGGACTCGCCACGACGTCACACGCCCGCTCGACACCTTCGGCGATATCATCGATGTAAGTGAAATCCCTTTGCATGTTCCCTTCATTGAAGACGTCGATGGGCCGGCCTTCGAGGATGGCTTTCGCGAACAGGAACAACGCCATGTCGGGTCTCCCCCAGGGTCCGTAAACCGTAAAGAAACGCAGGCCGGTGGTGGGAAGACCATAGAGATGGCTGTAGGTATGAGCCATCAACTCATTGGCTTTTTTCGTGGCCGCGTAAAGGCTTAGGGGATGATCGACGTTGTGATGAACCGAGAACGGCATCGTGGTGTTGGCGCCATAGACAGAACTGGACGAGGCATAAACCAGATGTTCCACGCGGTGGCGGCGGCAACCTTCCAGCATGTTGCCGAAGCCCAGGAGATTGGAGTCGATGTAGGCTTCGGGGTTGCTGATCGAATAACGCACGCCGGCCTGGGCGGCCAGGTGAATCACCCGCCGAGGTTGGGATTCGGCGAAGAGGTCACGCAGGGCGGAACGGTCGGCAAGATCCGCTTTGCGAAATGAGAAGGAGGGATGGGGCAGCAGTTGATCGAGCCGGGCCTGTTTGAGCCTCACATTGTAGTAATCATTCAAGTTATCGAAACCGACCACTTCATCGCCTCGACGCAAGAGGCGACGAGCCAGGTGGAATCCAATGAAACCGGCGCAACCGGACAACAGAATGCGCATGATAAAGGGAACTGGGAGAGGATCCGGCCGCCGGAGGATCGAGACGCTTCGCGCCCGTCGCTTCGCGTGGGAGAGCTCAAACTTCAGCAGAACGCTCGCTCCGGCGTTTTTTTCGTTCGGAGCGATTTGAACAAAATAGAAGTTGTGGGCCAAGCGCAAGTTAAATCGTGTTTGGGCTGGACTGGGCAGCAGGCCCGCCGCAGGCGCACGCCGCTCGATGGCCGGGCTCTTCCTGCCCCCAAGTTGGAGGGGCGTCCGGGTCCGATTTCCAGGGTTTTGGCGCTGGGCAGAGATCGTTCGGGGAATGCGTTTGTCAAAGAGGCGAACTCGGCCTACTGTCTCCGCCATGCATCGTGCATCCCGAATTCTCTTCCACTTTTTCACAGCTTTCCTTTGGGTTTGCGGTTCGTCCGCGCTCTTGGCGCAAGAGGTCAAACCCAAGCCCGAGTCAGCAGCGCTCCCGACGGCGGAGAGCCTGATTGAAAAGTACATGCAGGCGGTGGGCGGGAAAGAGGCGATCCTGAAAGCCAAATCAAGGGTCATCAAAGGGAACATTGAAATGCCGGCCATGGGCTTGAAAGGTGCCGCCCAGATCTTCGCAAAATCGCCCGACAAGATGCTGACCGTGATCGAAATCGAAGGACTGGGGACGATTCAACAAGGATTCAATGGCAAGATTGGGTGGTCCAAGGATCCGCTCACAGGAGTCCGTGAATTGAAGGACTCGGAACTGTCCATGCTCAAGCGGTCCGTCGAGTTCCACAAGGATGCCAAGTTGAAGGAGCTCTACCCAAAGATGACGGTGAAGGAGAAAAGCAAGCTCGGCGAGTCCGAAGTCTATGTCGTTGAAGCCATTCCGGCAGAAGGTTCCCCTGAAACCATGTTTTTCGACGTCAAGTCGGGGTTTTTGATCCGGAGCGACTTCGAGTTCGAGGGGCCTCAAGGGAAAATGGCTTTCGAGAATTACCTCGAGGATTACAAGGAAGTTGAAGGGGTGAAAATGCCGTTCAAGCTGCGGCAGATCAATCCCGCGATCAGCATCACGACCAAGATCGACGAGGTGAAGCAGAACGTCGAGATTCCCGATTCGAAGTTCGAGAAGCCGAAAGCCGAGTAAGGGATGGCCTGACGCTTTTGCGGAGGGGAAGCCCGGGCCTCCATGGATTCGCCCGAGAATCCATCCCGGCTCCAACTCAACCGCGCCTCATGTGCGGGAGAGGTTTGGGCCGCATTTCGTTGGGTCGATTCCCGGCTCGATTCGCAGATTTCACACGCGTCCGCGCCTAGGCATCGCCGCGTCTCGTTATTCGGATCGTCTTCGGGGCAAAAATCGGTATCATGCTGCCCAGCTTTCGGAGCTGCGCCTGCCAGATTTTTTCGTGAAAACCCTCAATCTTTTTCTCCTTGTGGCCGGCTGGGTGCTTGCATCCATGCCCGTCCTCCACTCCCAAACCACGGCTTCCTCAGGCAGCCAAGGCAACGCGGTGCTGCTCACGGCGGAAGGCAAGGTTGATGTGTTTCGCCTTGGTGCTTCGGATTGGACGCCGGCGCAAACGAACATGGCGATCCGGGTCAAGGACCGGTTGCGCACCGGCTTGAAGAGCCGAGCCACACTCCGGCTTTCCAATCAATCCGTGGTGCGCTTGAACCAGCTTACCAGCATGGAGGTGGAACCGGACGAATCCCAGGGCAAGAACGTGCTCAATGTTCAGCGAGGATCGACCTACTTCTTCAATCGGGAAAACCCGGTCGAGACCGAATTCAAGACCCCCCGGGCCTCCGGGGCCATACGCGGGACCGAATTCAACATTGATGTCGAGGAAGACGGCCGCACGGTGGTGACCCTGATCGATGGGGCCGTCGATCTCAAGAACGAGATCAGCCAAGTTTCGCTGCTCAGCGGTGAACAAGGCGTGGTGGATGCCACGGGTGCTCCTCGCAAAACGGCGGTGCTGGACGCGGTCGGAATCATCCAGTGGTCCCTTTACTATCCTGGCGTCGTCAATCCCGATGACCTCGATTTCGGGGGAGCTGCGCCTTCAGCCCTTCAAGGTTCAATCCAGGCCTACCGAAGCGGAGATTTGCTGAAAGCTCTTGCGTTGTATCCCTCCGACCGAACCCCGGCGAGCGAGGGCGAGAAGATTTATCTGGCGGCATTGAATCTGGCGGCGGGACAGGTGCCGGAGGCGTTGAGAACGATGGAGGGAGCCCGGTCCCCGCTGGCGGATGCCCTTCGCGAAGTTGTGGCGGCGGTGAAAGGGCAGCCCTGGGCGCGCAGCCTTCCCCCGGCGACCAGCACGGAATGGCTGGCTCACTCCTATCACGCCCAATCTCAAGGCCGCTTGGAGGACGCCCGCAAGGCGGCCCGGGCCGCGGTGGAGAAAGCTCCGGGGTTCGGATTCGCCCAAGTCCGTCTGGCGGAGCTGGAGTTTGGGTTTGGCCGAACCGCCGAAGCGCTGGCTCCTTTGAATCGCGGATTGGAATCTTCGCCTCGAAACGCCCAGGGACATTCCCTGAAGGGGTTCATGCTGGCGGCGCAAGGCCGGACGCGCGACGCGCAGGCCAAGTTTGATGAAGCCATTGCCTTGGATGGGGCTCTCGGCAATGCCTGGCTCGGCCGGGGTCTGTGCAAGATTCGCCTGGGCCAAGCCAACGAGGGCCGGCAAGATTTGCAGACTGCCGCCACGCTCGAACCGAACCGGTCCATGCTGCGCAGTTACCTCGGCAAAGCTTGGAGCAACGCCGGCAACAAGGAACTGGCGGGCAAGGAACTCGACCTCGCGCGTCGGTTCGATCCGAATGATCCCACTCCTTTGCTGTATTCCGCGCTGCTCCATCAGCAGAACCATCGCGTCAACGAGGGCATTCAGGATCTGGAACAATCCAAAGCGCTGAACCAGAATCGGGGCCTGTTCCGATCGCGCATGCTCCTTGATCAGGATCAAGCCGTGCGCAGCGCCAATCTGGCCAAGCTTTATCAAGACAACGGGATGACCGAGGTGGCGGTGCGGGAAGCTTCGCGGGCGGTGAACTACGATTACGCGAGTGCCTCCGCCCATTTGTTTCTGGCGAACAGCTATTTCGCGCTGCTCGATCCCAAGCAGTTCAATTTGCGGTATCAAGCGCCGTGGCTCAGCGAGTTGCTGCTGGCCAATCTTCTGGCCCCGATCGGGGGAGGATCGCTTTCCCAAAACGTGTCACTGCATGAGTATTCCCGCCTTTTCGACGGCAACCGCGTCGGCTTTTCGACCGCCACGGAATACTTCAGCAGCGGTGATTGGGTCAGCTACAACTCCCATTATGGCACGTACGGAGACACCAGTTACAGCCTGGACGCGAATTACCGGCAAGACGGTGGCCAGCGGCCGAACAACGACATCGAAAGTTTCGACCTGTGGGCAAAAATCAAACATCAAGTGACGCCTCAGGATCTCGCCTACGTGCAGTTCCTCTATGCCGAGGCGGATCAGGGCGACATTGCCCAGAACTACAGCCCCTCCACGTTCAGCGCCACACAGCGCGCCAGGGAGCGGCAGTCGCCCCTGCTCTATGCCGGATGGAATCACCAGTGGCAACCCGGGGTGCATACGCTCGCGCTGGCGGGCTGGAGAAGGGATAGCTTCAGTTTTGATGACCCCGCGTTCCCCATGACGGTGTTTGACGGTTTCACCCGCCGCCCGGTCACCCGGCCGTACGCCATCGATTATTTGTCCGAGATCGAGTCGTTCTCGGGCGAGTTGCAGCAGTTGTGGCAAAACGAGAAGCATCAGGTGGCGGCAGGAGCACGGTTTCAAACCGCCGACCTCCACACGGAGTCGCTCAGCACGCGCATTCCAACCACCACAGCTCAGAATCAGGACAACGACCTGCTCCGATTCTCGGCCTATGGTTACTATCAGTGGCAGGTGTTCCCCATCCTGCGCCTGATCGGGGGTGTTTCCTACGATCACCTGGATTATCCCGTCAACGTCGATACCGCGCCGGTCTCGAACGTGGAGAATTCCAAGGACCAGCTTTCACCGAAGGCGGGATTCATTCTCGAGATCACGCCGGTGACTTATCTTCGAGGCGCGTTCACGCGATCCTTGGGCGGTGTCTTCTTCGACAACACCGTCCGACTCGAGCCGACGCAAGTGGCGGGCTTCAACCAGGCGTACCGCAGCATGGTGCCGGAGTCGGCCGCCGGACTCGTCCCGGGCACGCGGTTTGAAACTTTCAACGCCGGCCTGGATCACCGCTTTGAGAAGACGCGCACGTACGCGTCGCTGGACGCGGAGTGGTTGCGGTCCGATGGCGAGCGCGGCGTCGGCTCGTATTATGTGGCCGGACTCTTGGGAGGGCCCACACCCTTTGACTCACGGCAGCGGCTTGACTACGAGGAACGCGGCGTTGCGCTGACCCTGAATCAGTTGCTCGCCAAGGAGTGGTCTGTGGGGCTGCGTTATCGAATCTCGGAAGCGGAACTGAGCAGCCGTTTCCTGAACATCCCGGACCGGGTCACGGACCTCAGCGCGGTGAACTTCGATCATCAAGGCGTGATGCAGTCGGCGCAGTTTTACACCATCTACAACCATCGTTGCGGATTCTTCGCGCAGTTTTCCAGCCAGTGGAACCTCCAGAGCAACCAGGGCTTCTCGCCTGACAATCCGGGCGACGACTTCTGGCAGCACCATGTTTACTTGGGCTATCGCTTCCCGCGACGCATGGCCGAAATCCGTGTGGGAGTGCTCAATCTGACGGACCGGAACTACGAGCTCAACCCGCTCAATCTCTACAACGAGCTCCCGCGCGAGCGCACTTTCACGGCGAGTCTGAAGCTGAACTTCTAGCCCGCAGGGCGGAAACTCGATCGCGGGTGTTCCCCAGTCCAGCCTGGCTCGAACAAGGCGGGCTCGATTTCGGTTTCAAAGGGCCCATCCCTCACGGTAATCGTGCCGGATGAATTCGTCGGCGGATTTTGACCGGCGAGCACGCATGCGTCGCGCGTCCCATTCGATCTTGACGCCGGCGCGGTAGGCGGCATTTCCAAGCAAAGCGGTCTCGGACAGCGGGCCGCCGTATTCGAATGGACAGGTTGTCGAGCCCTGGCCTTTGCAGGCGGCGATCCATTCGCGGTGATGCCCAATGGAATCGGGAATCGATCGGGGTGGCGGGACGAATCCGGCGAATGTCTTCTCCGGCAGAAGCAGATGACGTCCGTAGTCCGCCAGTAATTCTCCCTTCTCCCCCACAAACAAGACACCGCTTCGCCATTGTGCGTGCCGCTCCGGCCCCAGGCGCTCGGGAAAACGCCCTCCATGGTACCAGGTCACGGTGACCGGCCCGCGCATTTCGCGGGCGGGATGCTCGTAACGCACGATCAGCCAGGGCGGAGTGGAATGCGCGTGCACCGGGGGGCCGCTCAGAACTTCCACGCTTTCCACATGGCTGAGTTGCAGCGCCCAGTGGGGAAGGTCCATGAAGTGGCATCCGAAATCAGCCAGGGATCCACCGCCGAATGCCCACCAGTTCCTCCACTTGAAGGGCACCCATTCCGGGTGGTAGGGATGCGGATGAACCGGTCCGAGCCAGAGGTCGTGGTGATGATGCAGCGGCGCCGGGGGAAACGTCGTGGGATAGTTCTGGCCGCCATACACGGCGTTGACCCAAACATGCACCTCGCGGACGCCGCCTAGGGCGCCCGATTGGACCAGTTCGACGACTCGCCGATAATTGGCGCCCGCGTGGATTTGTGTGCCCATCTGGGTCACACGCTTGCGAGCGCGGGCGGACTCGGTCATGCGGCGAACCTCGGAAACGGTGCGGGCCAGTGGCTTTTCGCAATACACATGGCGTCCGGTTTCGAGCGACGAGACGGCGCAAACCGCGTGAGTATGGTCCGGGGTGCCGATGACCACGGCGTCGATGTCCTTGCTCTCGAGCAGGCGGCGGAAGTCGTAGTAGGCGCGGGCGCTGGGGTGGCGCTGCAACGCCCTGGCGAGGTGTTGGGCGTTGACATCGCACAGCGCGACGATGTTTTCATGCGCCACCTCATTGAGATTCTCACCGCCGCGCCCCGCAACGCCGATGACGGCGATGTTGAGTTTGTTGGTGGCGGCCATGAGTTGTTTGCCGTAGGGCCGGAGCAGCAGGGCGCCTCCCGTCGCGGAGGCGGCGCGGTGAAGAAAGGTTCGGCGCGAGGATTTCGGATGCATGAGGAAAGCATTGCCGATGGGCTCAATCTCTGGAAGCTTAGAATCCGTGAAGCGGTTTCAACCGGCGGCGGTGCTTTGGGTGCTGGCTCTTTGGATGCTGGCGATGAACCATTGCCGCATCGAACGGGTTCTAGGCGTCCCGATGTTCGAGTGTTGCGAACAGGCATCGGAGGCACCGGGCGCGTCCCACGATGAGGGTAGTCATTCGGACGCGGGGTCCTGCCTCACCTTGGAGTTAAGTCTCTACAAATCGGAGCAAGCAGGGGTTGATCCCGGAGAGTTTCAATCCGGCAACGCGGAAGGAGGGGACCTCTTCTTTGCTGGATCGCCCGCGCTCGTCAGGCGCTGTGAAACCTTGATCCGAACCGGGATCGTTCCCCTCTGCCCCAGGATGCCGTGGGCCTTCCTCGATCGAGCTGCCGCCTCCGCGCGGGCTCCCGCTTCCGATTCCTGAGCTTTTGGAGCCTCCCTCTCCCTGGAGCCTTCCAATGAAATTCGCGCGCGGCGCGAATCTTCCGTCTTGTTCCCCCGGCAAGAGGGGATCCGGTCTCAACTTCAATTTCTGACGATACCAACACTTTATGACATGGCTTTGGCAATTTTTCCTGAGTCCCAGGCGGATTCGTTTTGAACCAAGGAAGGCTGCGCGGCGGTCAATCCGCGAGATCGTCCTCCTGGGCTTGCTCACGCTCTCCGTGCATCCGCCCCAGGTTCTCGGTTCCGAACCAGGACTCATGACCTTGGATTCCCTTGTGGCGGAGGCTCTCGATCGCAACCAGGAGGTGCAATTCTACCAGGAAGAAATCAAGGCGGCCCGGGCGGGGCGGCAGGCATCACGCAGTCTGCCGCGTCCGGAACTGGACCTCGAGGGCGGGGGCAAATCGGTTCGTGGCAGCGGTTTCCGCGATGATGGCATGGCTTGGTCCGCCGCAGTCCGCCAGCGATTCGAATGGCCTGGACGGATGGCTTTGCGCAAAGCCATCGCCAACCAGGAAGTGGAACTCGCGGAACTGGGTCTGGACAGGTTCAAGCGCAGCTTGAGCAACAAGACCCGATCGCTGGCCTTTCAGTGGGTTGTCTTGGGTGAGAAGGCGAGAGCTTCGCGGGAGGTTGCGGATCGACTTCAGGCCCTCACCCAAACGTTAGCCGGACGAGACCCGGAAGGGCTGGCTCCGGTTTTGGAGCTGCGGTTGATCGAGGCTTCCGCCGTCACCGCCGAGCACCGCGCGGCGGAGGCCGAGCACGACGTTGAACATCTGACGATCGAACTCAACTACTGGCTGGGGAGGGATCCGGAAGCGCCCGTCAGGCTGGCGCCCTTCAAGCCCGTGTTTCGTCCGGCGCCGGATTGGCCGGTGCTCGCCGCATCGCTCACCAACCACTTTGAATTGCGCGCGCGGGTGGTCGAACTGGCGCAGCAAGGGTTGAAAGCCAGGCTCACCCGCCATGAAGCGCGCTCGGATTTCACGGTCGGCCCCTTTTGGGCGGAAGAGCGGGCCGGTGACCGTGAACGAATCGCGGGCATCTCGCTGTCCGTGCCGCTTCCCCTTTGGGGCCGGGCCCAGGCGAACACTGAGGTTGCCGAGGCTCGCCGGACTCAGTCCGAGTTGGCGTTGAATTCCGCTCGGCGCCGCCTCGAGAGCGAGCTTCACGATTACTGGCGCAAGTACGAGCACGCTCTCGGCGTGCTGGGCAAGTGGCGTCCGGATTCCATGGATCGTTTTCGGGAGGCAGCAGGGCTGGCCGAGCGGCACTTCCGGTTGGGCGCGGTGCCCGTGAACACATTCGCCGAGTTGCAACGGCAGTATGCGGAGGCCGTGGACGCACTCTTGTCCGCCCGCACCGAAGCTCTGCAAGCCGCGCTTCACCTCGAGTGGATGACGGGTTTGCCCGCGTGGATCACTTTCGAAAACGAGGGGCCCAAGCCATGAGACTCCCCCTCTCAACCCTTTTGGGAGCGTCGACCCTGATTGTGATCGCGGGGTGCGGGCGCTCGCCGGAGGCTTCGCGCCCAAGCCACCACGGTCACGCCCACGCGCACGAGCACACACACGCGCACGAGGAGGGACACGGTCAGGAAAAACACGAGCACGCGGAAGTGGAATGGACCGAGCAGCATGCTCTTCGAGTGCCCAAAGAGGTCGCGGAAGAGATGGGACTCCAGGTCGGATCGCCCGAGGTCCACCCCATCGAGGCGGTCACCCGCATCACGGGACGAGTTACGGGGGCGATATCGGACACTCCGAGTGGACCGGAATCCGCTCAGGTCACCGGCTGGGTCCGGGAGGAAGTCGCCGCCTCCCTCTCCACCGGAACGCTCGCAAGCATTGAAACCCGGCAGGGGCAACGGTTGGAGGGGGGCGTGGCCGTCGTCCATCGAGTTCTGCCCGGAAGCGGAGGGCTGGAGCGGGAGTTGCTCGTGCGAGTTGAGACCAGGGGAATTCAACTGGCTGCGGGTGATTTTGTGGACATTATTTTGCCCGGCACCGTGGCCTCCGTGTTGTCCGTTCCGGTTCAGGCGGTGGTGCGGACCGTGGAGGGTGATTTTGTGTATCGCGTGAGGGACGGGCTTTTTCATCGCAGCCCGATTCAAGCGGGCCGCCGGGATCTTCGCCGCGTGGAAGTGGTGCACGGGCTTGAGGTCGAGGACCCCTTGGTCCTGGCCGGGACGGAAGCTTTGTGGCGATGTGAGCTTTCATTTCTGAGGGGTGGCGGACACCACGGACACGCCCACTAAAACCCATGTTGCGATTTTTGATCGAATACTCGGTGCGGCAGCGGCTGGTGATTTACGCCTTGACGCTGGTTTTGATCGTGCTGGGAGGTTGGTGTGCCTGGAGGCTACCGTTGGACGCGGTCCCCGATATCACAAGCCCGCAGGTTCAGATTAACACGCTGGTTCCCGCCCTGGCGCCGGAGGAAATCGAACAGCAGGTCACCTTTCCGCTGGAGAACGAAATGGGCGGGTTGCCGGGCCTGCACGAATTTCGATCCCTCTCGAAATTCGGACTCTCGCAAGTCACGATGATTTTCGAGGATGGCGTGGATCTCTATCGCGTGCGGCAATTGGTGGCCGAGCGCATCCAGTCCGCCATGGAACGTCTGCCTCGCGGCTTGACGCCGAAGATGGCGCCGATCGCGACGGGTCTCGGTGAAATATTCTACTATGCGGTGGATTATCGATCCGACGCTCCCGGGCGGCCGGAGACTCGATCCGCGCAGTTGATGGAGTTGAGGGCGCTGCACGACACATTGATCCGGCCGTTGCTTCGCCAGACGCCGGGCGTGGCTGAGGTCAACGCCAGCGGCGGCTATGAAAAGCAGATTGTGGTGAGGCCACATCCTGAGAAAATGCGGCTGGCCGGCATGACGCTGGAGTCGCTTGCCGGGAGGTTGCGTGAGAATTTGCGCAATGCCGGCGGGGGATTGGTCGAGATCGGCGGTGAGCAGGCCGTGATTCGTTCCGCGACCCGGATCGAATCCCAGGCTCGGATTGCGGACCTATCGCTGCGCCCGGGGACGAGTGCGGCACCGCTGCGCCTGGGCGAAGTGGCGGACGTGGAAATCGGATCGAGCTTTCGGACCGGCGCCAGCACGCGACAGGGAGAAGAGGCCTTGCTCGGCGCGGCCATCATGCTTGCCGGGGAAAACTCCCGCGTGGTGGCGGGTGCCGTGCGGGCCAAGCTTGCCTCGTTGCAAGCGAAGCTGCCGAAGGGCGTGGAAATCCGGCCGCTCTATGACCGGGGCGAATTGGTGGATGCGACGCTGCGCACGGTTGAAAAGAATCTGGCGGAGGGCGCTCTGCTGGTCGTCGCCACTCTCTTCTTGTTTTTAGGAAACCTCCGGGCCGCGTTCATCGTGGCGTTATCCATCCCTCTCTCCATGTGTTTCGCATTCGTGGGCATGGCCCATTTGGGATTGGCGGGCAACCTCATGAGCCTGGGTGCGATCGATTTCGGCCTGATCGTCGATGGATCGGTGGTGATGGCGGAGAATATCGTCCGCCACCTCGGGGAGAGGCAAAAACGGCTCGGAAGGGCATTGCATTTTGAGGAACGCGTTGAAGAGGTCATGGCGTCCGCGAAAGAAGTGGCCGGGCCGATGTTTGCCGGCGTCCTCATCATCACCCTCGTCTACGTACCCATCCTTGCGCTCGGGGGGATTGAAGGAAAGATGTTCAAGCCGATGGCGGCGGTGGTCATGCTCGCCCTGGGAGGTGCGCTGGTGCTGGCATTGACTTTGGTGCCCGCTCTGTGCGCGGGCTGGCTGGGAAAGGGTTCCGCGGAGAGCGAGAGCCGGACCGTCCGGATAGCCCAAGCGATCTACGCTCCCTCGTTGCGCTGGGTGCGGAAGGCGCGCTGGGTGGCCCCGGTCGGAATGGTCGGTCTGTTCGCGCTCGCAGCCGCGATCTGGAGCCGCATGGGGCGGGATTTCGTGCCTCAACTGAACGAGGGTTCATTCGCCATGCACATGATCCGGGGGAGCAGTGTGGGACTGGGTGCTTCGTTGGAGATGCAGCAACGGAGCGAACGGCTGTTGCTGGAATGGTTTCCGGAAATCCGCGAAATTTTCTCGCGGTTGGGAACCGCGGAAATCGCCACGGATCCCATGGGACCGAACGTCGCCGACACGTACATTCTGCTTCATCCCCAGGAACAATGGCGCCGGGAGGCGGGCCGTCCGATTTCGAAGGAAAAGTTGGGCCGGCTGATGGAGGAACTGCTGCTGCAAAAGGCACCGGGTCAAACATACGAGATGACCCAGCCCATTCAGATGAGGTTCAATGAAATCATGGCGGGGGCCCGGGCGGATCTTCTCTGCAAAATTTATGGGGACGATTACGAGGTGCTGGAGAGGCTGGCCGGCGAGGTCCGCAGTGTCCTCCTCACCATCCCCGGCCATGGAGATCCTCCGCTGGAGGGCGTGGGCCGCACCCCGCTGGTGGAAGTGAGGCCACGGCTGGAGGCGCTGCGAAAACACGGCTTGCACGGCGAGGACATCAATCGAGTCGTGGAAACAGCACTGGCCGGGGAGGAAGCCGGTGTGTGGATGGAGGGCAATCGCCGGGTGCCCATCGTGGTGCGGGTGGCCGAGTCCTGGCGCGAAGACCCGCGGCGATTCATGAGCCTGCCGATAGAGGCGGAATCCGGCGGGTTGCTCACGCTGGGACAAGTCGCGGTGACCACCAATCTCATGGCGGTCAACACGATCGTGCGGGAGAATTCGCGCCGCCGGGTGGCGATTCTGCTCAATCTGGTGGGACGCGACACGGTGGGTTTTGTTGAAGAAGCCCAGCGTGCCCTGCGGGAGCGGGTTCCATTGCCGCCCGGTTACTTTATCGAGTTCGGCGGCCAGTTTCAGCACTACCTTGAAGCCAAGCGCCGCCTCGCCGTGCTCGTGCCGGCGTCGCTGGCCTTGATCGTCGTGATGATCTTTTTGACCTTTCGATCGATGAGGCAAACCGCTCTCATCTGCGCCGGCTTGCCGTTGGCGGCCAGCGGTGGCGTGCTTGCGCTGTGGATGCGGGGCTTGCCTTTTACGATCAGCGCCGCGGTTGGCTTCATTGCTCTCGGAGGCATCGCCGTCCTGAACGGCATCATGCTGGTCAGCTACATCAACCAACTCCGTCGTGAAGGCATGGAGTTGGCAGAGGCGGTCACGCTTGGCACCTTGACACGGCTCCGACCGAAGTTAATGACGGCGCTCGTGGCTTCCCTGGGTTTTGTTCCCATGGCGCTTTCAACAGGGCCGGGGTCGGAAGTGCAGAGACCCTTGGCTACTGTGGTGATCGGTGGGATCGTGACGTCCTCGGTGTTGACCCTTCTTGTCCTGCCGGTCCTTTATGAATGGATCGAACGGAAGCGTCAGATGTAGTACATCTTGTCCTTGGCCTCTCCCTGTTCCAGCAACTGTTGAAAGGTGATGCCGTTGGCCGCCTGTTCCAAAGCGTGCTGGAGAGACCGCCAGGCGTGCTTCAGCTCCACGGGGCATAAGGGGTCGGCCAATGCCGAAGTTTCCAGCAGGGGGCCATGGACGCAGCGCAGCACTTCCCCCAGCGTGATGGAGCGGGGCGGACGGGCGAGCAGATAACCCCCGACCTTGCCGCGCTGGCTTCTGACGATGGAGGCGGATTTCAGATCGATGAGAATCTGGACCAGGTATTTCGCGGGGATGCCTTGCTCGCGCGCCAGGGTTTCCACCCGTTGTGCTGCGCCGGATGGGAAGTGACGGCTCAGTCCCAGGACCGCACGGGTGGCGTAGTCGCTCTTTGCGGAAAGCTTCACGCGGCCGATGGTAAGCGCGTGCCCGCGGCTTGTGAATCGAGAAACACCCCGGATTTGTGACTTGTCCCGGCTGAAGTTCACGCCATGCTTCCCAGGGTTGCGGTTTGAAACAAAGGCGGCCGGTGGCGGCGCCCATTCACCCGCAGCCTCGATTCAACCTATGAAATTTCTTTTTGACGTCAAGCCGACCGCCCTCGCGGCGGTGATGCTCGCGGCCGGTTGTGACCGCGGGGCGGGTGGCGGCCCCAACGCGGACCAGGTGCTGTCGGGCGCCACGACAAACTTGCAGAATTCGTTCTCGAAAGCGGGGACGGAGGAGAAGGAAATGGCGAACTCGGTGGCCTCAGCCATGGCCGAAAACAATTACAGCAAGGCCTATGTGGCCATGCAACAACTCAACTCGTCCTCCAGGCTCACACCCGAACAACGCGAATTGATGGCCAAGCAACAGGCCGCCTTGATGTACAAGCTTCGGGAAGCGGAGACTCAAGGTGATAAGAACGCCGCCGAACTGATGCAGCACTATCGCGCCACGAAGTAAGCCGGAATCCAGGCCCTTGCCCGGCGCCCCCGCCCCACCCCCCGCGGGGTCCTCGAAGCCCCCCGCCCCATGCGAGCGAAGAAATCTTCCACCACAAACATGGTCGCCCCCGACCTGCCGTTCCACTCGCCGCCGTCCCTCCAGGGACTGGAGCGGCGGCGTTATGCGGAATGGGCTCACCCAGGCCGAAATTCGGAGTATTCCGCGGCGATCGAGGTGGAGGGAACCCGGCACTTCTTTCCGCTGCAAACCGACCAATACGACCAAGCCGTGGCCCGCCGCGCCGAGTTGCTGGACACCTTGCGCCGGCGGGGATGGAACGGCCTTCGACGCTCGGCTTCGAGAGAGATCACGGTCGCGATTTTTTGGCTGCTGAACCCGGTCGCCTGCACCTACACCACGCTGTTCACCTTGCCCGTGACCGGTCGGAAGACTTCGCCCGGCTCCCCGACCAACGGACGCCACCGGGTGCGTGTCGGTTTGGTGGAAGCGGAGAGGGAGATCGCAGCAGCGGTGGCCCATTGGATCGGAGAACATCCCGGGTTTGAAACGGCGGGCGTGGCGGATTCCTGGTCCGCCCTGGACGTGGACCTTTGCGATGTCGTGCTGGCGAACCGGGCTTTGCCTGAGATCGCCGGCGACGAGAGGCTGCGGGCCACCCGGCAACGCCACCCCAAGACCGCCATCTTTCCCTTGGGGATTTATCCGGATAGCGACTCCATTTTTCATTCGGTGAGCGGTGTCAGCCGCGGCTATTGCTTTCGGCGGAGAATTCCCACCGCCCTCTTCGAGCCGCTCGGTCGCTGGGAAAGGCCCCGTCATTTCACGCCTTCGACCGCCATGTCGTGCATTCACGGTTATTTCCAGAAGCTGTTCGATCCCTCCCCGGAGGCTGAATCCTCCGTGGAACGATTGAATTTGACGCCCCGGGAAAATGAGATCCTGCAGTGCTTGAGCCGCGGATTGAAGGACAAGGAAATCGCCAGTGCCCTGCAGCTCAGCGTCTGGACCGTGCATGGCCATGTCAAAAGTGTGTTTGAAAAACTTCATGTCCATTCGCGAACCGAGGCCGTGGTGAAATATCTGCAGAAGTAACACGCCGATGATCGCCGCGGAAGGAGGACGAAAAGGCGAGGGCAGATTATGGGTGCTGTGGGCCGTCGCCGGGGTTGCGGCACTGGCGTGTGCCGTGCTGCCTCCTCTTCGCCAACCCCAGGAATACCACCAATTCGCGGATGCCCGCGGATGGCTGGGCATCCCCCATTTCCAAAATGTCATCTCCAATCTTCCCTTTCTCTTCGTTGGGTTGGCGGGATTGCGACGATGGCGACAGGCGGTCACCAGCGTCCCGGGGGATTTTTCTTCAGGAAACCGGTGGGGACTCTTTTTCTTTTTCGCGGGTGTCATGCTGACCGCGCCAGGGTCGAGCTATTATCATTGGAATCCCACCAACCGCACTCTGGTGTGGGACCGGCTGCCGATGGCTGTCTCTTTCATGGGGCTCCTCGCCGAAGTCATTCGACGAAGGGTGAGTTCCTCCGGGGGAGCCCGGCTCGTTGGGCCGCTGCAAGTGGCTGGCGCGGGGAGCGTCGCGTACTGGGCGTGGGGCTTCGAGAACGGGCGCGAGAATCTTTGGCCCTATGTGGCCGTGCAATTCGCATCCATTTTGCTCATCATCCTGATGCTGACGCTTTATCCACGGAAGTTTCCATCGGATCGGCATCTGGGCTGGGCGGTCGCCTGGTATGCGGGCGCCAAAGTGCTGGAGCACTGGGACGCGGAGGTTTTTTCCTTCGGATCCTGGGTCAGCGGACATGCGCTGAAACATGTGTTCGCCGCCGCTTCGGCTTGGTGTGTCGTCCGCATGGTCGCGGAGGACGCGAGGGAGAGAGATTCATGAGGGGAATTCCTTTTTTCGCCCCCGCGTTGGGAACGATCCTGCGCGGGTATCGCCGGGAACACTTAGGGAAGGACCTCGGCGCCGGCCTTGCGGTGGGCATCATTGCGTTGCCGCTGGCGGTGGGCTTTGGCATTGCCTCCGGCGCCACACCCGGCCAGGGGCTTTGGACTGCGATCATTGGCGGGTCCCACCGGGGCTTTCGTACGCGTGTTGGCGGCGATTGCGGCTTCTCGCGGGTATGAAGGGTTGGTCGTGGCCACTTTTCTGGCGGGATTGATTCTCGTGGCACTCGGAATGTTGAAGTTGGGGCGCTTGCTCAAGTACGTGCCGCATCCCGTGATCGCGGGTTTCACTGCGGGCATCGCGGTCATCATATTCTTGGGGCAATTCCCCGACTTTTTGGGATTGAACGTTCAATCCGTCCGGGGTGCGCCGGAATTGTTCGTTCACATGCTTTCCCGGCTTTCCGAGTTCAACGGGCATGCGGTGTTTCTGGGGGGGCTTAGCCTGTCCATCGTGATGGCAACCCCCTTCGTAACCCGCAAGGTTCCCGGATCCTTGCTGGCGATCCTCGTGACTTCGATTCTGGCTTATGGATGGGATTGGCCGGTGCCCAGGATCGAGTCCCGGTATGGTGTCATTCCGTCGGCCTGGCCCGAACTGCAATAGCCAAACCTCAGTTGGGAAAGGATTCGCGACCTGATGGGTCCGGCCTTCGTCATCGCGGCCTTGGGTGGGATCGAAAGTTTGTTGTCTGCCACGGTGGCGGATGAACTGACCGGAACTCGCCATGATTCCAACCAAGAGTTGATGGGGCAGGGATTGGCCAACCTGGTGGTGCCTTTTGCGGGTGGATTCGCCGTCACGGGCGCACTGGCGCGGACTGCCGCGAACGTTCGAAGCGGCGCCTGCACTCCCATCAGCAGCCTCGTGCACGCTGTGGCGCTTTGTTTGTTCGTGATGGTGGGAGCCCCGCTCGTGAGCCACATACCGATGGCCAGTCTGGCGGCGGTGCTCATGGGGGTGGCCCTGCGAATGGGAGATTGGCATCACTTTGTCCAAGCCTGGACAAGCTCACGCGCCGACTTTGGGGTGATGATGACGGCTTTCGCCCTCACCGTGGTCTTCGATCTCACCCTCGGCGTTTCCGCGGGACTTTTCCTGGCTGGCGTTCTCTTTCTCAAGCGCATGGAAAGCTTGACGGTGATCAAACGACTCACCCCGGGCAACGACCCTGAGTTCTCGGGAGGAAACACGATTCGAGGAAAAGAGGTGCCTCCGGGCGTGATGCTCTTTCGATTCGACGGCCCTCTTTTTTTCGCCGCAGCCGACAAGCTGGAGGCAGCCTTGCGCGTGGATCTCACGGGTATGAAAACCGTGGTCTTTCGAATGCGGCAGGTGCCCCTCCTTGATGCCACCGGCTTGCGCGCGTTGGAACGAGCCTGGGAGGAATTGCATCGGCAAGGCGCGCGGCTCTTGCTCACGGCGGTTCAACCTCAGCCGATGAAACTGATGGTGGAATCGGGTTTGGCCGAACGAATCGGCCTGGAGAATTTCTGCGGAGATCTGGATCAAGCCCTGCGCCGAGCCGCTTCCGCTTCTTCGAAGGAACCCCGCCCGATGGCGCGCACCGACTCAGATGGAGGAGAAACCCCAGCCCACGAAACGGGATTCGGTCCAAGCAGGTGATCGAACCATCCGGCGGGATTTCTAGGCGGTTCGCCCCGTGGAATGCATTTGAGACTCTTTCAAAGTCATTCGCTGACGGCCCTCGGAATCGAAGTTCTCCGGCGCCAGCCAGCGCCGGATCGCAGAACGGAGTCGCGGCCATTCCGAATCGACAATGGAATACCACGCGGTGTCCCGGCTTCGGCCCTTGTACACGGTCGCGTGTCGAAAAACACCTTCGAACACAAAGCCAAGCCGCTCCGCCGCCTGCCGCGAAGGTCCGTTGAACTGATCGCACTTCCACTCGCACCGGCGGTAACCCAGCCGGAATCCCTGTTCCATCATCAAGTAGAGAGCTTCGGTGGCCGCGGTGCTCCGCTGAAGCTTGCTTCCAAAGTGGATGTGGCCGATTTCGATGGAACCATGTTCCGGTTGGATCCGCATGTAACTCGCCAGTCCCAGCGCTCGAGTTTGGTGAACTGAATGGATGGAAAAAAAGACCGGATCGGCAAGATCCTGCTGAGTTTGCAACCACCGAAAGAAGGAATCCGGCTCTCGAAAGGGCCCATAAGGGAGGTAAGTCCAGCGCGAATCGTTTGGTCCGCTTCCCAGTTCTTCCCAAAGCGATTCCGCGTCCCGTTTTGCGTCCAGAGGTTGGAGCCGGGCGTATTGTCCCTGGCAAGGAACCCTTTCCGGAGAGACGGGCGTTTTCCAATCCGGCAACGAAGTCCCCACTCGCTGTCCTGTTTCAATCGTCCGGGAAGGTTTGGTTTCACGCATGACTTTCGTCATGAAGACGCTCCAAGTGTCGTCCGGGTTCCAGATGGCTTGCAGATCCCTTGCCGCGTCACTCTCGCGGAGGCCCTCTTCCAAGACCCTGTAAAGGAAGACGAAGCAGGAAACTCGCATGTTGGCGGCGCAATGAACCCAGACCCGTCGTCCTTTCCAGGCCGAGAGCACCTGGCGAAAGGCCTCATAATCCTCGATTCGAGGATGCTCGAACGAGACCGGCAAGTGGAAGTAAGCCATGCCCAGTTGGGTGACGAGAGCGCCTTCATGGGCCAATGCCCGATCCGATGAGGGCAAGGCGAGGTTCAACACCACGGCGAAGCCGGCGTTCCGAATCGCGCCGAACTGATCCGGATCGGGCTGGCCGGAAGTGGCGAGGTCGGAATCGATTCGATGGTACGCCAGGATGGGTCTCAACTCCGCGTCGTCGGGGGCGGGGTGAGATCCCGGCGCTTCTTTTGCCGAATGTGCACCGGATTGCATTTCCCGTTGACTTGAAGAATCATGGCCGCCGATGTCAACACCAAGCACCATGGCACTGGAAGCCCTGCTCCAAGACCAAGGCGATCCCGCAGTGCTGCTCGAAGTGCGCATTCGCCGGGCGGGCGGGCACTTCGAATTGCGGCACCTCAAAGATGGCGAGGCCGAAGATCGATGGTTGCTGGAGACTTCCCCGGAGGCGTTGCGTGAGCTCGCGCAATATGATGAGAGCGGACGCTTTCGACCGTTGCGAACCGCCCCAACCCTGCGAACCGGATGGAAATGCACGGCCCGGTCCCTATCCGAGCTCGACCAGTGTCTCCAACAACTTTATCCGGGCGCAGTCGCCGACTGGTTTGCTTTCCACCGGAAGGCAAGTCGCGCCACGGCCTATCGCGAATTGGCAGGGCGGCAAACCGGCATGTACCGAGTCAATGCCGCTCTGAGTGACGACGGACTGCGGTGGGTCGCGCAATCTCAGTGTCACGAAAAGTTTTGCTTAAAGCAGCGAATGTGGGCTCTTCCAGATACTCCCGAGTCCCAACCGGGACGCACGGGGTGCGTTCCTTGTCTGGAACCTTGCCCCCTGCTCATGGAATTTGCCCGGGGGGTGGCGCGCGACGAAAGGGCCGAAAAGAAGTCCATCTCCCTTTCGGAATGGGAATTCGAGACTCTTCGGAGTGCACTGAGTGGCAAGGAGACCGCGGCCAAGAATCTCGATCGAGTGGCGGATTTCTCGAATCCGACCAACGCTCGTCGTCGAGAATTCGTGCTGGCCAAACTCACCATGCTGTGGAACGGTGCCCAAAGCCCTCGAAGTGAGGGTGATTCATCATCATGAGATTTTCGAATTTGAGGCCCAACTTCAATCGCCTCTCCAAGCTCACGCTCGCTGCTTCGGCGACTCTTCTTGGGTTCAGCCTGTCCCCTGGAGGATCCTGTCCCGGACTTCTCCCGGCTGTGCAAGCCGCCGACAAGGCAGCCCCCGCGGATGAGGCTTGGAAGGAAGTGGAGAAGGCGGTGCGGCCTCCCAATTTTCCACCGGAATGGCAGAAGCAGCGCCCCTCGCGGGAGGAATACGCCAAGGTCGTGGTTCCCCACGCCCTGGCAGCCGCAGCCAAGGCGAAGGAGTTCTTCACCCAACATGCTTCTCACCCCAAGGCCGGGGAAGCAAAGCGTTTTCATGAGGGCATGCTTGAAACGGCGGCCAATCTGGGATCGGACGAAGCCACGCAACTGATTGCGAAGCTCGAGACCGAGAAGCTCAACGACAAGAGCATGCCCGAGGACGAACGATTTCAGATCCGGACCAAGTCGATTCAACGCGCCGCCATGGCCAAGCAATCCGGCGGAATGACGGCTGTCTTCGCGGAGTTCGAGGCTGGCATTCGCAAACTCATGGTCGAGTTTCCCAAGCGCGGAGAGCCCTACGCCATGTTGCTTGAAGTGGCTGCCAACGCTGAGGCCGATCGCGCCTCCGTCCTGATCAAGGAAATTTTGGCCAGCCCGGCCGAGGATGAGGTCAAGGATCAAGCCAAGGCGCTTGCCAAGAAGTACGAAACGTTGGGCAAACCTCTCCCGATGAACTTCAAAGCGGTCGATGGCCGGGATGTCAATGTCGCCAACATGAAAGGCAAGGTCGTTCTGGTCGATTTCTGGGCCACCTGGTGCGGTCCCTGTGTCGCCGAACTTCCCAACGTGCTTGAAGCTTACCGCAAGCTCAACCCCAAGGGATTCGAAATTGTCGGCATCAGCTTCGACAATAATAAGAAGGACTTGGTGGATTTTGTCGCGGAGCAAAAAATGCCTTGGGTTCAATACTTTGACGGCAAAGGCTGGAAGAATGACTTCGGAGTGGCTTATGGCATCAACAGCATTCCCGCCATGTGGCTGGTGGACAAGAAGGGGCTTGTGCGAGATTTGAACGCCCGCGAAGGTCTCGCCGACAAAGTGGAAAAGCTGCTCGCCGAACCCTGAGCGACCCTCGCTTGCGCATCCGCCGTCTTCTCGCGTTTCGCGTCGAATTGCCGCTTCATGAGACCACCTATCAGTGGTCGGGTGGCAAATCGGTTCAAGTCTTCGACAGCACCATCGTCCGGGTGGAAACGGACACCGGCCTGGTTGGACATGGCGAAGTCTGTCCTTTGGGCCCCTTCTATCTTCCCGCTTATGCCGAAGGCGTCCGCGCGGGCTTGCGTGAATTGGGTCCTCACTTGATCGGGGAAGATCCCCGCCAGTTGCTCAAGCTTAACCGGCACATGGATGCGGTGTTGAAAGGGCATCCCTACGTCAAGAGCGGCATCGACATCGCCTGCTGGGATCTCTTGGGACAGTCTGCGCAATTGCCGGTGTGCGAATTACTGGGAGGCCGGTACGGGGATTCGGTGCCGCTCTATCGAGCCATCTCGCAAGAAGCCCCGGACAAGATGGCGGAGAAAATCGCCCGGTACCGGGGGGAAGGCTATCGGCGGTTCCAACTGAAGGTTGGGGGCCATCCCGACACCGACATTGCCCGCATCCGGGCGGCCGCGGCCCAACTCCAATCCGGAGACCGTCTTGTGGCCGATGCCAACACAGGCTGGATTCAACATGAGGCCATCCGCGTGGCGAAGGCCGTGCAGGACGTGGATGTGTACATCGAGCAACCCTGCGCGACCTATGCCGAATGCCTGGCGGTGAGACGCATGATCGCGCAGCCGATGGTGTTGGATGAATTGGTGGACAGCATGGAAATGCTTCTCCGCGCCACCAACGACTTGGCGGCGGACATCGTCAACCTGAAGATCAGCAAACTGGGTGGCTTGACCAAAATCAAAGCCGTCCGCGACTTGTGTGTGCAACTGGGGCTGGCCATGACCTTGGAGGATAGCTGGGGCGGGGACGTGGCCACGGCGGCCATCGCGCATTTGGCGCAGAGCACGCCCCCTGAGCTCCTGTTCAGCACCACCGATTTCAACAGTTACGTCACGGTTTCCACTGCGGAGGGAGCTCCGACGCGGCGCGAAGGATTCATGTCTGCTTCCCACGCTCCCGGCCTCGGCATTCGCCCCAGGACGGAAGTCTTGGGCGCGCCGGTCTTGTGCGTGGAGTAGCGGCCTCCGGACTTGGCCGGATATTCCAGACGCCGCTTGCATCCGCGACCGTGCGCCGCGTGAGGGCACGCGGCCTACCATCACGACTGCCTTTATGTTTTTAGGCCCGGTGTCCTCACCGGGCGTCTCGTGCACGAAATAGTCGGGCTAGGGCTGCGCGTCGCCAGCTTGCTCCGGCCTGGCCTTCGTTTCGGGAATACGCAGCCAGGCTGTGACCGCGGCGATCACGACCGCGAGAACGAGAAAGACTTGGCTGGCGCCCAACTGAAACTTCACACAGGCCAGCACCATCAGCGCGGCCAGGATCATGCCCAAATTATCCATCACATTCTGGGTGGCGATTGTCTTGCCGAGTTTGTCGGGATCCGATTCCGCTTGCAGCGCCGCGTTCAGGGGAATGAGGAAGAGTCCGGCGAAAACACCTGCCAGTCCAAGCAGCAGCATCACGGGAAGGATCAGGACGAGACGGGAGTTTTCCCCCAAGCTCGGCTCAAAGCGAAGCCAATGGACCATGCCCAGGTGCTCCACGAGGTAAATCACCGCCAGCATCGCCGCCAGCACGAAGCCGTAAATCCGGGTGCGTCGCAGGTCGCCGACAGCATAGAGTTGTCCGGCGAGAATGCTGCCCACCATCACGCCCACACTCAGCCACAAGCCAAGCAGGGCGATCTGGGTATTGTCCGGCAACTTCAGAACGTCCAAACCCCAAGGTTGGAAATTGATCTTCATCGCGGCGCCGCAGACCCAGAACAGGGCCGTTCCCACAAGCACCTTCCCGAGGCGGGGCGCAGTCAGGAGGGATTTGAAGTGCGTGGCGAATTCGGCGGCGCTCGCGCGCAGCCGGATGTCGGCGTTGGCGGGAGTGGGAGTCATCAGCCAGTTCAGCGCCCACGACGTTCCGAAGATGGCGAACAATCCCACGTAGCATTGTTTCACCGGCAGTTTGTCGATCATCCACGAGCCCGCAATCATGCCCGTCAGGATGGCGACCAGCGTGAGCAGCTCCACCATTCCGTTGGCTTTCACCAATTTCTCCCGCGGCAGAATTTCAGGCAGGATCCCATATTTCGCCGGTCCATAGAGGCACGATCCAATGCCGACGATGAAATAACCGGGCGCTTGCCAAATGTAGCCCCACCAGACGCTGAGCGCGCAAACCACCGTGCCCGCGATTTTGAACAGGTTGCCTCGCCGCAGCCAGGTAGTCTTGGGATATCGATCGTTGACATAGCCCGCCAGGGGAGCCAGGAGCACGTAAGGCACGAACAACAAGCTGGTGTAGATCGTGTTGTTCAGCCGGAGTTGATCCGAAGTGATCTCGCCGGCTTTCTGCATCAATGTGAGCTGGCCCACGATGACTGCGAGGATGGCATTGTCCCCGAACGCGCTCAGAAACTGGCTGGCGAGAAGCAGGGGGTAATTGCGGGCCGATTTCATGTGGATGGCCTAGTGTTCAGTTTTGCGCTTCGAATTCAACCACCGTCGCCGTCCTAAGACGAAGCCGTTTCCTTCCGACCGAAACCTTTCTTCAGCGCCCAGTGGGTCGGCGCGTACACCACGGAGAGGAGCGCGACCATCCATACCGCCAGATAGGCGCCGTCCGGGAGCCAGGTCTGCTTCTGCGCGTCATCCAAGCCGAAGACATAGTTCACGTTCACCGGAATCTTGGGATCCGGCAGCACCGCGCCGGCCGGAGGAAGGAAGAAGAACGCCACCAGGCAAAGCAACCATGCCGTCGCGGTCCATCCTGCCAGCGCTCTGTTGTCGTAACCGAGTCTCTTCACGAGGTAGAGGAGAAGAAAGGGCAGCCAGCCGTGGAAAAGGGAGAGGCCTCGAAGAAAGAGGGACCGATGGGAATCGAACATGTAGGCGGTCATGCCGGTGAGTTTATGGCCCGTGAGTTGCACTGCGAAATCCAGGCACCAAAGCGCCTGCGGAAGCAGGATGCCCACGGCGGACAGGGAAATGAGGAACCGGCTTTCCGTCCAGATCCCCAACAAGGTCAGGAAGAGCGCGACGTCGCAGAAATAGAGAAAATTGGTCGGTCCATACTGGTGCCAGTAAACCGGCACCAAGACCGCCATGAAGGCGGTATAGGCCATTTTCAAGCCGAGCGGGATCACCCGGACCTTCTGGGTGTTCAATGCGTTGGCGAGGGAGGTTGATTCGGATTTCATGGTCATGGTTCTCATAGCGCGAGAATGACTACCCTGATTTCATCACGAGCCGTGAATTGATAAACCATGGCATCACATTGATCGGTTCGATGCCGGATTCCCCCGCGCTGGCTCCTGGAGCATCGCTCGACAACCTGCGGTTCTTGATCGACATAGCGGGATTGGAAGTTTGTTTCCTGAGGCGAGGTTCGACGGTTTTGTGATGACTCAAGGAACATTGGGCCCGCGACAACCATGCGATCAACTCGTCACAACTGCACGCGCTTTCCCACTCGCTGCCCGCGTCGATTGGCAGCACGCCTTGGAGCGCATCTTTCGAGATTCCTCTCGGCCTGACCCTTTGGGGGGGAATCGATTCTCCTCCCGACTAACTTGATGCTCAAGTGACCCACCGTTCCGCACCCCGGCCCGTGTATCCCGATGTTGTTGGTAGGGCGGGCCTGTCCCAGCCCGCCGCCCACGGGATGCAAAACATCATGCTCCGGCGGCGCGCCGGGACGGACGCGCCCTACCTGCATCACCGGCAACATCGGGATGCACCGCACCCCGGCCCGGCGGAGTGTTTTTGCTGACAACGGCAATAGCCCTTCGTGAAACTTCGCAAGGTCCAGGCGATAACACCTTTTCGAATCACTCACCAGATCCAATCCATCACGGATAGGCCTCGTTCTTCGTCGCCTTTTTTCTCCATGGGCCACGGAATGGGCGATGCCCACGGCCACGCAATCCCGCCTTCAATCCCGAAGGGATTGTGTCGTCCAGCCCAAGGTTGCGAGTCGGAATCCCGTTGGGATTCTTGGGGGGACGAGTTGGAGTGGCGTTTCGTCGATTGCGACGGGTTGAACCTCAAGGACGATCTGAGCATGCGTCCGGTGTCTCATCGGAGGCACTGGGTGCAATTGAAGTGGGAATTGCCGGAGCAGGCGCCGCCATCGATGACGCGCAACAAGGAACTCGTTTCGCTGCCGACCGCTCGCTGAAGGCCGGTTGTGTTCCAGACTTTGGAAACGCTGGCCTTGTTAATCAGGCACTTACGCATCCCCAGACCGTCCAGTTGCGAAAGACAGGCTAAAAGTACCCACCACCCTTGAGGTTCAGAGTAAGGGTCCGGGGGGACGCGGAGGTTCGTTCCACAATGTCCAGCCGCTCATGGTTCCACACGACGTTCTCGACGCCTTGGAAATCGGCGGGGATGTCCGCGAGAAACACGGCGTAAGATCTCTCCGCCGAGGCTCCCGCATCCAGATAGGCGAAGGTCGGGCGCTCCCAGATCCGCGGTTTTTGGGCCAGGACCGGGAACGGTTGATGGAGCCCGGTGGTCCCAAACTCGAGTCCGCGCGCGGCGGGTTTGCCGTCGCGTGCATCCCTCCACAAGCTGACCCAGGGGTAATCACGGGAGCGCCAGAGGTAGCCCAAAAGCATCCCTCGCTTGGGATGGCAGGCGGTGACCCAGCCCCATTCGCCGTCCAGGACAAAAGAGACAACATTGGGATTTGGATCCCCCTGAAGCCGTCGAAGGTCCTCGGGTTTCCCGTCGCGATTGAGACCGACCGGCCAATACGAGGAAGGCTCCTCGGGATTGGGAAGGGCACCGCCCTGAGCGAAACCGCGACGGCCATTGCAATCGACCAGGGTGCTTTCGTCGAGAAACTCCCCCGCAACGGTGGGATGCTGAACCATGTTGTACATTCGTCCCAACCGGTTTTCATTGCGGACGGTCTCCCGTACGAAGAGGACAGCGCCATCGGGTGATAATCGGGCGGTTCGCTCGACTCTGAAGCCGGCCAGGGGGAGTTGGGCAAACATCTTCGCTTCGAGCAGGCCGGCATCTTGCCTTGAGCTTTCCACGGTCCAGAGAACCGTGGAGGCCTCTCCGTGATAGGGCATGCCGCGCCGGCCTTCTTCCTCCGAGGGCGGACCCCAGCGGTCGAGGCATAGAAAATGGCCGATAGGCTGGGGCTTTTCATCCCGGGGCAGATTCCACGCCAGAGGATTGACCGGTGACCGGTGCGGGCGAAACTCGCTCAAGGATCCGCCCGCCAAGTCGAACACCGCCCGTACGGTCGCATTGGAAAGAATGGTCTGAGGGCGTTCCGGCGGGGTTGCGGCTTGTGCGAGAGCGCGGGCGAGCAGAAGGACGCAGGTGGCCAACCGCGTTGAGTGAATGATGGAGAAGCCTCGTTTCACGGGGCGGTCAGGGTCACGACTCGTGAACTCTTGTGCCATCTGCCGTGGACGTCCGTGGCGCGCACGCGGAGGGCGTGCGTGCCCGGGGTCGAAATGGGCGGCAAACTGCTTTTCCAAAGATGGGGAGATTTCATGGGGGCGGAAAGCTGACGGTAGGGAAGGCTGGGCTTCTCGGGCTCACGTTTTCTTGCGGCGACATAAGCGGGATCTTCTTCGAGGACCTTGTGAAGACTTCGCCAGGGCCCCCGGTCGTTCCAGCGGGCCTCGACGATGGAACGTTCCGATCCGTTGAAAACGTTGACGTAAACATCCGTTCTCCCGAGCTCGGAGAGGGCCACGGACTCAGGAGTCATGATGTTCATCTGATAATCCGCGGGCTGGCGGGACGCTTTGAAGTCCACCGTCACCTTGTTTTCTCGGAAGTTGAGAATGGCGTATCCGTTGGGCGCTCCGTCGCGCATGGTGGTGTGGGGAATCCCGAGGGCGTCGGGTTGTCCGGTAAACCAACTGCCACAGACGGTGACCGTGATGATGTGGTGGTGGGGTTCGGGCCCTCGCCAGCCGTCGGCGCGCTTGATGAAACGGTGTTCCTGCCAGTGTGTATGGCCCGAAATCGAGATGCAGTACGGCCGTTGCTCGATGAGGCGGTAAAGATCTGTGCGGTTCGTGAGATCGGGCAGCGGGATATGCATCATCAAAACCACGAGCTGTTTGGGCGAAGTGAGATCGAGGTCGTTTTTCAGCCATTCGAGCTGCGTTTCAGTCATGCCGCCCGTGTACCCGCCGGTGCCGGCCAGATTCGTGGCGCCGCCCCAAATCACGTTGTCCAAGGCGACGAAATGAACCGGACCGTAGTCGAAGGAGTAATAATTGGGTCCATAAATTCGAGTCCAGGTTTCGTCCGAGTCGCGATCATCCGAGACATCGTAATTCATGTCGTGGTTGCCGAGCACGTTCCACCAGGGCACTCCGATGAGCGCGATCGTCGCGTTCAAGGGTTCCATGACGGATAAGTCGTCAAAAACGACGTCCCCGAGGGTTACACCGAATTGGGCGGAAGTTCCGACGAGTTCCTCCACCGTGTCGTGAGCGATGTACTCCACTTCCCTCAAATCACGCGGCTGGGTATCGCCGAAGAACAAGGCCTGGAAGCGGGAAGGTTCCTTCTGGGGGTGCAGGGGGAAATCGATGGATGCCGGAAGCGGACCGGTGGGTTTGACGCCGCCGTATTTGACGGAAGGCGAACCCTGGGGTTTGTGCACGTAGTAAAACTGGGGCAACCGGTGCGCGTTCGTCGGGGTCATCCAGCCTCTGGGCTTGATCACGAAGAAGGTGGTGTCGTTTGAAACGGGAAGAGTCCACCGGCCCTTGGGGTCGGTGCGCGTCACTTCGCGCTGGTTGGAGACGCGCACGCCGGAAAGGCCAGGCTCTCCCGGATCGCGTAGGCCGTTGCGGTTCTTGTCATGGAATACGACTCCGGACGCCAGTGTGGGCTCGGCGGCACCCGCCGGCAGGAGGTTCACGACCACAAGCATCAGCAGCAGCGGGAGCGGCAGGGATCGCGTCATGCGCGGTAGTGTAGCGAGGTCGCCCTCCCCGCCAAGACCGAAAACCCAGAGTGAACAAAGCCGATCCATCCGCGAGTTACCGGGGAAGCGTGCTGGAGCACCGGGGGCGGTCTTGACGCCAAATGAGGGATGCGTCAGCCCATGGCGGACATCCGCCCGCGGGCGCTCCGACGAAGAGGTGGCGAACGTCTCCGCCGGGCCATAGGCGGTCAGGCGTTGATTCGAGGGCATGGGTCCGAACATTATCGCCGCCAGCAACGTCTATGGAGCAGCAAGCAACGATGAAGACCAGCGTGATTGACACCCGCCGGTTTCGGCCAAGCCTCGGCCGGCGGAGCGGCGAGGGGTGGAGTTATGGAACGAGAGCGAGCGGTTGGAAGGCGTGGAAAGTCTGCGCAGTGGCCTGGTGCGCCCTCTATCTCTCAGGGCGGGAGGCAGGTCCGGTCCATCCAAACCTGCTGGCCGCCGTGTCCGGGGAGGATGTCCGGAGAGATCCGGTGGTGCGGGCGGTGGAGAAAGTGATGCCCGCGGTCGTGAACATTCGAACCAAGACGCGCGTGCGCAGCCGTGGATTGTTCTATGATTGGTGGAGAGAGAATTGGACGCCGTTTACGCGGGATCTCCCCCCCGAAGAAAGCGCGGGTTCAGGGGTGGTGATCGACGAGGCCGGTTACGTGGTGACCAATGTGCACGTGGTGGAGGGCGCCGACGAAATCTTCGTGCAGATCGGGGAAGAGATTTTTCAGGCGGAGAACATGGTGGGCAGCCGCAAGACGGACGTCGCGTTGTTGAAACTAAGGGTGGCGTCCGGGCGCAAGTTTCCAGCCGCGCGGTTTGGCGCCGATGACGACCTGTTGCTCGGAGAAACCGTTCTGGCCATGGGCAATCCGTTTGGACTCGGCGGATCGGTCAGCCGAGGGATCTTGAGCTCGAAGAGCCGCCGAGCCGGTCCAAATGCCGAGGGGGAGCGGTTGGAAATCGCGGACTGGCTGCAGACGGACGCCGCGATCAACCCCGGAAACAGCGGCGGCCCCCTGGTTAATTTAAACGGCGAGATGATTGGCATCAATGTGGCGGTCTTGAAGGTCGGGCAGGGCATCGGGTTTGCGATCCCGGCGAAACGCGTCGCGGAATCCTTGGGGGAAATTTTCACGCCGGAGGTGATGAAGGGCCTCTATTACGGATTGCGCGTCAAGACGACCGGAGCGAACCCGCGGATTGCGAGGGTCGAACCGGGAAGTCCCGCCGAAAAGGCGGGCTTGAGGGAGGGCGATCCGATTCTTTCCGTCAATGAGGAGAGCGTCCGGAGTTGGTTCGATTTTAACCGTGCCCTGGTGTCCACGCCGGAACGGAAAGCGGCGGTCTTGGTTGTGCAGCGAGGCGAGGGGCGGAAGCGAATTGCCGTCACGGGCATTCCGGAGCGGGAGATTTTCAACGAGGAAATGATTCGTCAGCGATTGGGCGCGGGGGTGAAGGCTTGGGATGGCGCTCAAGCGGGGCTCCCTTTGCGCGGTCTGCTGCTGAGCACTGTAGAGCGGGGAGGACCGGCTTCCCTGGCCGGGCTGAGTCCGCAGATGATCCTCTTGGAGATCGAGGGGTTTGCGACGCACGATGTCGTGGAGACCGCTCGCTGGCTTGCGGGGCGCAAAGCCGGGGATCGGGTGTCGGTGATCGTGGGAGTTCCGTGGAGACGCGGGGTGGTAGCCGGGTTCGAGCGGCAGGAGGGTCGATTGCGGTTGCGATGACTTTTTGATGCCCTCGACGCAGTCTTCCGAATAGATTGATCGCGACTCGCGAATCCCATGGATGAAACGCCCATCATCGCGGTAAAAGACTTGGTCAAGCGATACGCCGGACACACGGCGGTCGCTGGGCTGACTTTTTCCGTGGGCCGGCGGGAAGTGGTGGGCTTGCTGGGGCAGAATGGAGCGGGCAAGAGCACCACCATGCGCATCCTTGCCTGTTTCATGCCGGCGTCCTCCGGCACGGCCACAGTCGCGGGCTATGATGTGTTTCGAGAGTCGGAGGAAGTCCGCCGGCGCATCGGTTACATGCCGGAGAACAATCCCTTGCCCGTGGACATGCGGGTCCGAGAGTATTTGAAGTTCCGCGCGCGTTTGAAAGGGCTCGGTTTTGCCCGTTCGCGTGAGAGGGTGAGCGCAGTGCTGGAGCAGTGCGGATTGAAGGACGTGGGTCACAAGATTATTGGCCAGCTTTCGAAGGGCTTTCGCCAGCGAGTGGGGCTGGCGGACGCGCTGGTCCACGAGCCCGAGCTCATCATCCTGGACGAACCGACCATCGGACTCGACCCCCATCAGATCCGCGCCGTGCGTCAATTGATCAAGGACCTTGGGAAGGAACGAACGGTGCTGATTTCGACCCACATCCTTCCGGAAGTGGAAATGACCTGTACCCGCGTGCTGATTTTGCATCAGGGCTCCATTCGGATGTCGGAAACCTTGGAAAACCTGAAGCGAGGACCGGAGGACGCCGGGCCGGTGATCGCCGAGGTGCGAGCACCCGCGGCGGAACTTCGGGAGGCTCTGGAAGAAGTGCGGGATGTGGTTCGCGTGGATGTGTCGCCTGCCGAAGGGGATTATTTCCGCTGCGCGGTATCGGTGCGGGAGGGTGATGACGCGCGTCCTCGATTGTTCGATCTGGCGGTGGAGCGTGGTTGGAAGTTGCGGGAGCTCCGGCGGGGCCGCCGGTCTTTGGAAGACGTTTTCGTGCGGGTGACTCGGGGAGACCGGGAGGAGGAGGCGCCCTGATGCAAGTGTTTCTGACGCTGGTCCGCCGGGAGTTGGGCTCTTATTTTTTCTCATTCAGCGGCTACGTCGTGCTGACGGTCGTGGCCTTGATGCTGGGGCTGAGCTTTAGCCAGATGACCGCCGCGATGAACGGGTCCTCGAGCGATGAACCGCTGACAGAACTCTTTTATCGCACCATGTTTTTTTGGCTGGTTATTCTGGTGGCGAGCCCGGCCATCACCATGCGTTCCTTCGCGCTCGAGCGATCCACCGGCACCTTTGAGACGCTCATGACCACCCCGGTGCGTGATGCGCAGGTGGTGCTGGCCAAGTTCACGGGTGCTATGATTTTCTACCTGATCCTGTGGGCTCCGCTGGTGGTCTGCCTGGTTTTGGTGCGTTACTTTACGCAGGAACCCTCCTTGTTGCCGGCGATGGCGACCACCACGGCGTTTCTCGGGATTTTCCTGGTGGGCTGCCTCTATATCTCGATCGGCATTTTCGCCTCGGCGATGACCCGGAATCAAATCATCGCGGCGATGGCAGCGTTTGCGATGGGATCGGTCTTTTTCGTGGCGAGCTTTTTTGCCCTGACCGCCCCGGCGCGATCCGGCCGGTGGGCGCGGTTCTTTGACCATGTTTCCATGATCGAACACATGCAGGATTTTGTGCGGGGCACGGTGGACACCCGCCATGTGGTGTTTTACATCAGTACGGCGGTCTGGTTCTTGTTTATGGCGGTGAAAGCCGTGGAAAGCCGGCGCTGGAAGTAACCCATGCAGGAGCCGCCATCAGAAGCAAGTTTTCGTCCCGGGCGTGAATGGGGCATCGGACTGAACGTGGCTTTGGGCGCCGCCGCCTTGCTCGCCATCGTGGTGATGGCCAATTACCTCTCGGCCCGACATTTTCGCCGCTGGGACCTCACGGGCGACCCGCGGTTCCAACTGTCGGCGATGACGCTCGGGCTGCTGCGCTCGGTGACCAACGACGTCGAAGTGACCATTCTGATCGACCCCGCCGAATCCGCCACCCTCTACGGAGCGGTGACGGGCTTGCTCGATGCTTACGAGAACGCGAGTCCCCGCATCAAAGTCCACCGCATCGATCCGACGCGGGCTCCCGGCGCGGCGCAACTGGCCCTCGCGCGCCACAAAATCGCGGAGGCGGAAGGAAAGAACCTGGTGCTGTTCAGCCACCAACAGCGGGTGAAACCCGTTTTCGAACGCGAGTTGGTGGATTATGATTTGGACACGGCGGTGCGATCCGCCATGGCGGGGGCCACGAACGCCATCAAGCGAAAGTCCTTCAAAGGCGAACTGCAGTTTAGCTCCGCGATTTACGCGGTGCTGGAGCCGCGCGCGGACAAGGCTTATTTCGTCACCGGCCATCGCGAGTTCAGTCCGGACAACAATGAACGGGCCAAGGGTTATTCTCAGTTTGCGGGAATCTTGACTTCCCGGTCGATCGATTTTGAAACGCTTTCATTGCGCGGGGCTCAGGAGGTGCCGCCGGATTGCAGGTTGTTGATCATCGCCGGTCCGCTCGACCCGTTTCAACCGGACGAGGCGGCCAAAGTGGAGCGCTACTTGAACCGGGGGGGCAAGGCGCTGATGTTGTTCGGCATCGAGCCGCTCTTGTACGGAAAACCGGGCGTCGGCCAGCTTGACCGCGTGCTCGCGGCCTGGGGAGTCCAGGTGGGCGGGAGTTTGGTTTATGATCGCGAGGAATCCGTGTCCGGACAGGACTTGTTGGTCACCCGATTCGGCAGCCATCCGATCGCCCGGGCCATGACGGATGCACAGCTCTACTTCGCGCTGCCGCGGCCGGTCCGACCCGTGGAAAACAAGCCGAGCGGGGCGGACGCGCCTCAAGTCACGGAACTCTTATTGACCGGTCCCAAAGCGGTGACCGCTTCCGATATCAGCGCTGAAAAGGTGCGGATCCATCCTGCCAAGGACCGCACCGGGACGGTGTCGCTCGCGGTGGCCGTCGAGCGGGGGGCCATCCAGGGCATCTCCGACGGCCATGGCTCCACGCGGCTTGTGGTGATTGGGGATCCTTCGATTTTCGCGAATCGAACCATCGACAGCGTGGCGAACCGGGACTTCGCGGGTTTGGTCTTGAACTGGCTTTTGGATCGATCCGAGCTTCTGGGGGGGATCGAACCGCGTCCGTTCAAGGAGTATCAACTCGCCCTCAGCCAGGAAAAATCCTTCTGGTTGCGCTGGTCGCTGCTGGCCGGTGTCCCCGGAGCCTGCTTGTTGCCGGGCGTGCTGGTTTGGTTTCGCCGTCGAAAATAACCCGGGTTGTCGAGGCATGAACACTCGTTCCACACGATGGTTGGTGGCCGCCGCCCTCGGACTCTTCGCGTACATTTTCTTTTTCGAACGAGGCTCGCCCTCTCTTGACCCGGGTGCGAGCCCGGACCGGGCTCGGCTTCTCCGAGTGCAGCCTGGCGCCGTGACCGCGTTGGAAGTCACGTTTCCAACCAACGCACTCATTCGGGTGGAACGCGGAACGAACGGAGCCTGGTGGATGATGTTGCCGGACCGCTATCCGGCCCAGTCGGAGACGATCAACACGCTCCTTGAGCGGTTGTCGCAACTGGACATTCTCACCTCCATTCCCGCCCGCGAGATCATCACCAAACCGGGGGGATTGGCGGCGTTTGGCCTCGAACAGCCCCCCATCCGCCTCGCGTTGTTCGAGGGAGATCGGCGCGTGGAGTGGCGCCTGGGTGGGGCTTCGCCTCTGGGGCAACGCCTGTATGTGCAACAGGTGGGCTCGGACAGCGTGGCGGTCGTGGACAGCGCGCTGCGGAAATGGATGCCCGGTCACGCGGATGAATGGAAAGATCGCAGCCTGGTGTCCTTCGATCGAAACCGTCTGGATCGGATCGAGGCGCGATCTGAAGGTTCGTTTTACGAATTGCAACGGGATCCGACGAACCGGACTTGGCGATTGAGCAAACCTTTCGTGGCGCGGGCAAACTCGTTGCGGGTGGATGCCTTGGTTCAGTTGATGGCGGATTCGCGCGTGGCCGGGTTCACCCACGGCATGACGTCCATCGACTTGGAATCCCCGAATCAACAACCGTTGCCGTTGGATTTGATCTTCGCGCAAGGCACCAATGCCTTGGGAGGCTTGCGTTTTGGCGGCTCTCCCACGAACCGGCCCGACCTGGTTTTCGCCAGCGCCGCCGGGGGAACCAATGTCGTCCTCGTGCCGAGAGAACTGGCGGACCAGTTTCGTCCGCCGCACACGCGCTTCAGGGAAACTCGCCTGAGCCCGTTTGACGCAGGGGGCGCCACCGCATTGGAGGTGCGTTCGGCCGAAACTTTTTCGGCGCGAAGGGGCCCCCAAGGGTCCTGGACGGTGGAAGGCTCGACCTCATTCCCGGGCGATCCGATCTTGATCCGTGCCGCCCTTGACACCCTCGCGACGTTGGAAGTGACGGAATTCGTCCAGGAAGTCGTGGGGGACTTTGGGCAATTTGGACTTGGATCGAACCATGTTCAGTACACCGTGAGGGGAAACGGCGGCTCCACGACGCTGGCGCAGATTCAACTCGGCGTGACGAACCAAGTCTCCGGCCGATTTGCCCGGCGCACCGACGAGCCTTCCCTTTATTCGATTCGCCAGAGCGACGCCAACCAACTCCCGCAATGGGCCTATGAACTTCGGGATCGGTCGCTCTGGAAGTTCGCCACCAACGCGGTGATCCAGGCGACGATTTCCTACCAGGGCCAGCAGCGGAGAATTTCTCGCGGACCGGATGGGAACTGGGCGGCCTGGCCGGCCAACGCCCAAGTGGTCGCCCCGCTCTGGGAGGAGTGCTTGTTCCGGCTGGGCAATCTCCAAGCCTTGACTTGGATTCCCGGGGGCAACGAAGTCAGGAATCGCCTGGGGTTTGCCGAGGTCGCGCACCAACTGACGGTGGAAGTTCGCCTGGGAGACAAAACGCAATCTCACACGCTCAACTTCGGGCATCTCTCGCCGTGGAACACTCCGTTTGCGACCACGATGCTGGAGGGGGAAGCGAGAGCCTTCGGGATTCCGAATTCATTTTACGATCTTTACGAACAGATCCTTCGAGATCTGAAACTCTTGGGTGCGGGATCGAACGGTCCCGGAACGAAACCATGAGTGAAAACCGGGATCGACGGTATTGGCCCGGCTTTCGCCGCGTGTTTCGCTGGTGCCGCATTTGGCTGTTTTTCCTTTGTTTCGTGCTGCTCTTCACCGTGATTTTTCTCAACCAGTCCGGCCTTCCGGATTCGGTCGGGAAAGTGATCACACGCGAAATGGAATCGCGGGGCATCCGGCTCACCTTTGACAAGTTGCGGCTGGGCATGACCGGGACGGTCATCGCCGAAAAGGTTTACGCCCGGTCCTTGCGACAAGAGCAGGCCCCTCGCATCGGATTTGACCGGCTCGAGATCAGGATCGAGCCCGCGTCCCTGGGTCGAGGCCGCTTCTTCATCGAGGGTGCGGCTTTAAGAATGGGCAAAGTGGATTGGCCCCTCTCCCCTCCGGGCTCTCCTTTGCGCGTCCTCAGCCTGAGCAATGTGGTGGCCAGCCTGCGTTTCTTGCCCGGGGACGTCTGGCAGATCGACCAACTCGAAGCCAACGCGCTTGGGATCAAATTCGAGATCCAGGCGGCACTGACGAACGTCGCCACCGTCTTGCAACCCAAGTCCGCTGCGCCAAAGCCCGGTTCGGCCTCCGGGCCTCCACGCTGGCTGGAGCAAGTGCAATCCATCGCCGAACAGGCGACGTTCGCCGAGACTCCCGCAGTCCAAATCGTGATCGAAGGCGACTTCGCGAATCCCGAAACCCTGGCCGGCCGGATCACCCTGAAATCCTCCGCGGGAGTTTACGCCCGCCATGAATGGAATGAGCTGATGCTGCGCGGGACCTGGAGGCCCTATGTGTCCACAGGACACGATTCGCCTCCCCATCGGTTGGAACTGGAGGTGGGGCGTTGGCAGGCGCCCGAAGCACGCCTCGAAGGCGCCCATGTGATCCTGACAGCTCCCCCGGGGGCACGACCCGGCGCCATCGACCGTCTCCAATGGAGTGTCGATGTTGCCGAAATGCACACCGCGAGCGCCATAGTGGAAGATGCCACGGGATCTGGCGAATCCGTCATCGTGCGGCGCGGACCGTGGGAGATGCGGAGCCAGGCGGAATTCCGCGCGGCCACCCTTTCCTCCCGGGGTCATACTGGGGTTGAATTATGGACTCGGCTGGAAGGCGAACACGGAATCGAGTTGAGGTCGCCCCTGAAGGCCAGAGCCAGCGTCTCGGTGGAGGGAGTTTGGGGGCCTTGGGGTTTCATGCGAGGCGCAACCCTCGCGTTGAACGGCGACGGTGCGATGTCGCGAAGAGAACCGAACTCTGAGCTGGCCTATTGGGACGCATTGCGATCCTGGAAATTGGGAGCCGAGCTGGATTGGGATCGCATTCAACAGACTCAACTGACCGTCGATCGAGGCCGGGCCGAATTGGAGTGGGACGGAGAACGCTTGAGCGTCAAGCGTCTGGAGGCGGGCATGCGGGAGGGAAGCGTCGAGGCTTCACTGGAACTGGAACCCAGGCACCGCCGTCTCACGGCACGCGCCCAATCGAGTTTTGATCTTCATCAGATCGCGCCACTGTTGACCGAGAATTCGCGCCGTTGGATCGGCCAGTTTTCCTGGCAAGTCCCTCCGTTCGTTCAAGGGGAAATGAGCGTGGTGCTGCCCGCCTGGACCAATGCGCGTCCCGAATGGAAAACCGAGGTGCTTCCCACGCTTTCCGTTCAGGCCCGCGCGGCGGGAACCAATGCCGCGTTTCGCGGCATCTCGGTGGACCGGGGGTTCGCGGAGATCGGACTCTCCAATGCCCAATGGAACATCCCGCTGATCCAGGTCGAACGACCGGAAGGATCCGCCACCCTCGCCTACCAAGGCCACATGCTGACCAAGGATTATGAGTGGAAGGTGCGAAGCAGTTTGCCGCCCACCTTGGCCGCTCCGCTCTTGGCGCCGGATCAAAAACGCGTGTTTGAGCTCGTTCAATGGAACGGACCCCTGGCGCTGGAGGGATCCATCTGGGGCCGCTGGCAAGACTTGACCCGTTCGGCGGTGGACGTTCGGGTTGCGGCTTCGAACATGGTGATACGCGGTGTCAACTTCGAGCAGGTGGAAACGCGGTTGCAGTGGACAAATGAGTTGGTCCGTTTTGTGAAACCCCACGTGCAACGCGTCGCGGGAGAAAGCGCGTCGGGTTCGCTCGTCACTTTCGACGTGAACACCCAAATGGTGCACATCGAAGGCGGACAAGGGCGGCTGGATCCCATGCTTTCCTCTCCGGCATTGGGCAAGGGCGTTCCCGAAGCCTTGCAACCTTACCGTTTTGACACCCCGCCGAAGGTCCGCGCGGAAGGTGTTTATGCGGTCAGGGACCGGCAATTGACGGATTTGGTATTCGACGTCGAGGGGGAACGATTCACTTGGTGGCGCATGCATTGTCCGGAGATTTCCGGACGGGTTCATTGGAAAGGCAACGATGTCATCCTCAAAGGGGTCAGAGCTTCCTTTGCTCAAGGTTCCCTGGCCGGGGACGCCCTGTTCAAAGTCCTGCCAACCCAGGGTGCAGAATTTAACCTCCAGGCTCGATTCACCAACGCCTCGCTTCACGCCGTGGCCACCGAACTCGCTCACGCGACGAACAAGCTCTCCGGACTTTTCGATGGCACTTTGAACGTGGATTCCGGGATCACGACGGATCAAAACACCTGGACCGGGCGCGGCCAGGTCGAGTTGCGCCAAGGCTATCTTTGGGGCATTCCACTCTTTGGCTTTTTTACACCGATCTTGAATGGATTGGTTCCCGGTGCCGGGCAGGCATCCATTGGCTCCGGCAAAGCGAATTGCACTTTTGCGCATCGCAAAGTGCACACCGAAGATTTGGAACTGCGAGCCAGCACGTTCAACATTCTTTACAAGGGAGACGTGGATTTCGACGGCCAAGTCCAGGCGACCGCCATGGCGGAATTGCTCGGGGAAGCGGGCGGCGTGGGCCGGGTGGTCACTTTGGCGTTTCTTCCCTTCGCCAAGCTATTCGAATACCGCGTCACCGGTTCGCTCGGACAACCGAAAACGGAACCGCTTTACATTCCCAGGTTCCTCACGTTGCCGCTCAACCCTTTTCGCACCCTCCGCCAGCTCCTTCCTGATAGCGTCCCCAAAAACCAGCCTGCATCCCCCAAACCCAATCCCGAGTAAAGCCGTTTCCAGGTTCAAACCAGGGCGTCCCGCCTTGACCGTGGCGCCGTCCAATCAGGCGAAGATCCCTCGGGCAACATGACCGCTGACGTCCGTCAGACGGAAATCGCGTCCCGCGTGTCGGTAGGTGAGTCGTTCATGATCCAGCCCGAGCAACGCGAGCAGCGTGGCATGCAAATCGTGGATGTGAACCTTGTTCTCCACGGCGAACCATCCGTAATCGTCGGTGGCCCCGTAGGCGGTCCCCGCTTTGACACCACCGCCCGCCAGCCACATCGTAAAACCTTCGGGGTTGTGGTCCCTGCCGTCCCGACCGCCTTCCGCGGCCGGAGTGCGTCCGAATTCGCCGCCCCATAAGACCAAAGTGTCTGCGAGCAAGCCGCGGCTCTTCAGGTCCTTGAGGAGGCCGGCAATGGGTTTGTCCACTTCGGCCGCGTTCTTGGCATGGCCCCGGCGCAAGTGACCGTGCTGATCCCACTGGACGTCACCATCGCTATGCGTCACCTGGATGAAGCGGACACCGCGTTCGGCGAATCGGCGCGCCAGCAAGCATTGTTTTCCAAAGTTCTCCGTCACGGGATCGTCCAAGCCGTAAAGCTTCCGGGTGGCTTCAGATTCGCCAGCGAAATCCTGGGCCTCGGGCATGGACGATTGCATGCGAAACGCGAGTTCGAAACTTTGCAGCCGACCTTCCAAGGCCGGGTCGGGTCCGGTCTGGTCCAGGTGCGATCGATTCATTTGCCCGAGCAGATCGAGCTGCATTCGTTGCTGCGGCCGGCTCATTCGGGCATTGCGAATATGGCGGACGGCGGCCTCTCCGGCCGGAACGGTGGCGTTGCCCAGCGGAGTGCCCTGGCAAGCGGCGGGCAGGAAAGCAGCCCCCCAATTGTTCACGCCACCATGAGCGAAGGTCGGGCAGATGGTAATGAATCCAGGCAAGTTCTGATTCTCCGTGCCCAGGCCGTAGGTGATCCACGAGCCCAGGCTGGGACGAATGAAGTTGTCGCTGCCGGTATGCAACTTCAGCAACGCGCCGCCATGCGCGGGGTTCGTTCCATGAACGGAACGCACGACGCAGAGTTCATCGACGCAGGTGGCCACATGGGGAAACAACTCGCTGACAGGCAGCCCGCTCCGGCCGTGGCGTTGAAAGGTCCAGGGCGATTTCAGCAATGACCCCGTCGCGGCGAACGTCACACGAGGCTTCTGACCCGGAAAAGGCTTGCCGTCGTCGCGGTCCAGCAGCGGCTTCGGATCGAAGGTGTCGAGATGCGAAGGGCCTCCCTTCATGAACAGGAAGATCACCCGCTTGGCCCGCGCTGAAAAATGGGGGGCTCGGGCACGCAATGGGGAGGAGGCGGAAACCGGATCGACCTCCGCCGCCAGCAAGGTGGAGGCCGCCAGCCAGCCGAAACCCGCCGAAGTCCGCTGCAACATACGACGGCGGGACCACAACCTCGCGCTGTTCGATAAGGGGAAATTCACCATGATCGGTCCCTCAATCCAGATACAAAAACTCGTTCGAGGAGAGCAGCGCCTGGCAAAGAGCTGCCCACGCATCCCTGCGGATTGCTTGCGGTCGGACCGGTTCCATGGAGGCATATCCGGAAAGGAACTTCCGATCGCGTGAAATTTCTTGGGAGGTGGCCTGCCGTCCGAAGGCCAGACGGTAGGCTTCATGAATGCGGCCTTCGTCGTCCAGGTCGCGAGCGTCCAGGAGCCGGAGGGCAAACCGTGCCGCCGCCTGGCCGACCAAATCGCTGTTCATCATCCAGAGGGCTTGCGGGGTGATGACGGTGGAAGCGCGCTGGCCGCTGGGCACCGCGGGGTCCGGAAAATCAAACTGTTGAAAGAGGTCGTAGAGGTGATTTCGAATGACCGGAAGATAGATCGAGCGGCGGGGACTGTCATAACGCGTTTGGTCACGCGAAGTGTGGTTGAACACAAACTCGCGATTCTTCAGGGGCAGCGTCTTCCCTCCCATGCTCAGATCCAGCCCTCCTGAAACCGCCAACACCGCATCCCTGATCGCTTCCGCCTCCAATCGGCGCCGGGGAAAAGAACTGAGCCAGCGCGGATCGGGATCCTCATCGCGATCTCGTCCCGAACTTGATGCCATTTGGTAAGTCGAGGAGAGCATCAGCAATCGATGCATCGATTTCAGGCTCCACCCTGAATCGATCAGGCGGACCGCCAGCCAATCCAAGAGTTCGGGATGGGAGGGTCGATGCCCCAGCAATCCGAAATTGTCCGGGCTTTCCACCAAGCCGCGTCCGAAATGACCTTGCCAGACTCGATTGGCCATGACCCGCGCGGTCAAGGGGTGGCGAGCATCCGTCATCCACCGCGCCAATTCCAGCCTGCCACTGGATTGGCCTGAAAAAGCGGGGGCCGGGGCGGCGGTCATGGCTTTCGGTACCGTGCGCGCCACGGGGGCTCCCAATTGCAAGTGGCTGCCGCGAACGTGAACCGCCAGTTGCTGCAGGATGTTGGTTTGCTCGGTCACGCCCATGGTGGAGGGCAGCTCCGGTGAAAGTTCCTCCAACCGCTTCAACGCCTCGCGCAATTCTTGGATCCGATGCTGGGCCTCCCTGGGCAACTGCTTCTCGAAATCCTTGGACGGCGTTTCGCCTCGATGTTCCGATTTCCAGCGAGCGACGGCTTCATTCAAAGTATTCGTCAGCGCGATGCGATGAGCCGCAAGGCGGTGTTCGTGCGCTTCCTTGACCTTGAAATGCTCCGGTCGAGCAAGGACAGGCTCATGCCATTGGGCGATGGTCTTCAGATCGTCCATGGTGCGCGTGCTCTTGAAGATCGCCGCCAGGGCGTAGTATTCGTCCGTTCCGACCGGATCGAACTTGTGATCGTGGCATCGTGCACATCCCAAGGTGGCGCCCAAAAAGACGCGGCCCAGGGTGTCGATCTGCTCGTCGATCATGTCCATCTCCAGCTTCACCTTGTCCGGTTCAGCCAACAGCTTGGGTCCGAGAGAGAGAAACCCCAACGCGGTTCGCCTTTCGAAAAGGAGGGATTCATCGGCGGCATTGGGCAAGAGATCCCCCGCCAGTTGTTCCGCGAGGAAAAGGGAATAGGGCTTGTCGCGATTGAATGCGTTGATGACGTAATCCCGGTAACGCCACGCGTTGCCGAAAGCCACGTTCTCATCCAGTCCATTCGAATCCGCGTACCGCGCCACGTCGAGCCAGTGCCGCCCCCAGCGTTCCCCGTAACGCGGGGAATCAAGCAGGCGGTCCACGACCCGGGCAAAGGCACCCGGCCTGGGGTCGCCCAGGAAGGCTTCCATCTCCGCGGGGGTCGGAGGCAAGCCCGTCAGGTCGAAGGTCGCGCGCCGCAAAAGAATTCTTTTCCCGGCGGCAGTCGCGGGTCGCAGTCCCTGCGCATCGAGTTCTTTGAGAATGAAGGCATCCACCGGAGACTGAACCCACTCCGGGTTCGAAGGCTTTGGTGGAACCGTGCGCTGGACGGGTTGGTAGGCCCAATGTCGAAGCTTCTCGTCCATTCCCGGGTTGTCACCAGGGCGCTCCGAGGCCTGCCCACCCAAAACGAACAGCAGCCACCAGACTGCCCACGCCCTCACCCAGCCAGCGGATCCGGGCGATCTGCTCCCCGGCCTGGCAGGGGCAATGACCGATGGGTTTGGGGGCCGCTCGAACTTCATGGAAGGCTGGATGACTGGCCGGATTCAATCCTATTTCCAGAACTTGCGGAAGCGCCAATTTGACCGCCGAATGGGCTCCGGAGCATCCGCAAGTTGTCGGGGCGCGCCGTTCACGGCGCTTCCGCTCGCGCCCATCCGCCGCGGAGAACTCCTCCCGCTCCATTTGTCCCTTGCACCGATCCGGGACGGGTTTCACGATGCGCTTTATGGCGTTGTTACCGCGATGGTTTCCCCAGTCGGGTTGGAAGCGTTGGCTCCTGCTTTCGGTCCTGACGGCCGTGTTCGGCATGGCCACTCTGGTCGTGTCGGCCTATTTGCTCTTCAAGATTCCCCGCGTGCAAATGTGGGTGTTCAGCACTTTCATGATCCGGGGCATGGACAAGCCTGGACAAGAGCCCGGGGAACCCCGCCTCAGCGAAGAAGACAGCCGGAAACTGGCTTCCAGGGGGGATTCTCCGTTGCTCCCCGAGCGTCTCTTCAGCGCCTCCGAAGTCTGGCCGGTGGAATTGGCGTTCACAGGGAGACAATGGGAAACGATGAAGCCGCAAAAAGTCCCTCCCATCCCGAACTTCATGCAACCGGACGGCACCATCGTGCTTCGGAATCCGAAGGCGAGCCGCAACGGTTTGGCCGGGGTGCTCGGGATCGATCTGCCTTGGTCTACGGGAACCTTTGACTTCGCCGGAGAGCGGTTCACGAACGCGGCCATTCGCTTCAAAGGCAACGGCACTTTCCTGGCCGGAATAGGAAGTTACAAACGTCCGTTCAAGGTTCAACTGGACCGGGGTGAGCCGGGAAGAGCCATGGCGGGCCGCGCCATCTTCAACTTCGGCAATCTCCTGGCAGATCGTTCCTCCCTGAGCGACGCCTTGGGCTACGAGTTCTTCCGCGAGGCTGGCGTGGCCGCGCCCAGAACGGCGTTCGCGAGGTTGCTGATCTCGATCGAGGGCCGATTCCAGCGCCGCCTGCTCGGCCTGTACGTGATGGTGGAAAATCCGGACGGTCAATGGGCCAGGGAACGTTTCGGGCGCGACGGGTACACACTGTTCAAACCCGTCACGATGGAATTGTTCAAGGACCTCGGCAACGACTGGGCGGCGTACGAAGGCATTTACGATCCCAAAACCGAGATCCAGGAGAGCGCCAAGAAACGGGTGATGGACCTTGCTAAGCTGGTGACTCATGCCCAGGACCAGGACTTCTCCACCCAGATTGCCGACTTCGTCGATCTCAAGCAATTCGCCACCTTCATGGCGTGTGAAACATTGCTCGCGAACTACGACGGACTCCTCTCCAATGGGCAGAACTTCCTGCTTTATCTCGATCCAGTCACGCACCGGTTCGGCTGGATTCCCTGGGACTTGGACCATGCCTGGGGTGAATTCCCCTTCATTGGCACGGCGGAAAAAAGAGAGCGATCGAGCATCGACAAGCCCTGGATTGCTCCGAATCGGTTTCTCGATCGCGTGTTCGCCGTCGGATCGTTCAAGAAAACCTATCGGGAGGAGCTCCGGCGGCTGTTGGACTCCCAATTCAATTCGCAAAGACTGAGTCGCCGCCTGGATGGACTGGCGGCCGCGATTCGTCCCTTCGTGGGGGAGGAGTCTTCTGAGCGGCTGGCAAAATTCAATCAAGCGGTCTCGGGTGAATGGAATGAGGGGCCGCGCGATGGCAATCCCATGGATCAAAACCATCCCGTCTATCAGGTGAAGCGGTTCTTTGCAGCCCGCGAGCAATCCGTGCGTGCCCAACTGGAGGGCCGGGAGGAAGGCGTCATTCTGGTTCGGCAGGATTACAAGTAATCGGCGCCACCTTGGCTCGACGCGCCAACCTCGTTCAGTTACACACGGCAGCGCGATGGAAACTCTGGCCACAATCTTCTTTGCCCTGGCGGTGCTGCATACCTTTGCGGTGAAACGGTTCGCGCATTGGGCGCATCGATACCCTCCTGGCTCCATTCCGGAAAACGTGCTGCATTTCCTCGCGGAAACAGAGGTGGTGTTCGGACTTTGGGGAGCTGCGCTTTTCCTCGGGATCTCTGCCTTGCGGGGGTCTTTTCAGGATGCCATCGCTTACATCGAAGGCTTGAACTTCACCGAGGCGAAGTTCGTGATGGTGGTGATGGTGGTGGCCGCCACGCGCCCGATCGTTCGTCTCGCCGAAGTGTTCATTCAGGCCGTGGCCCGGCTGCTGCCCTTTCCCGCCGGGTTGTCTTTCTACACCGCGGCTTTGTTCTTAGGTCCGCTGCTGGGATCGTTCATCACGGAACCTGCGGCAATGACCTTGCTGGCCCTGGTGCTCAAGCGGAGATATTTCGATGCGGGTATTTCGCCTCGGCTTGCCTATGCGACCTTGGGCCTCCTGTTTGTGAATGTTTCCATCGGCGGCGTGCTGACTGCGTATGCCGCGCCCCCTGTCCTCATGGTGGCATCCAAATGGAAGTGGGACACCGCCTTCATGATGACTCATTTTGGGTGGAGAGCCGCGATCGCATGCTTGGTCAGCACGGTGGTGACGGCGTGGGTGTTCCGACGGGAACTCTGCGCTCTGCCGCTGAAGCTGGATTCGGGACCCGGCCTCCCGCACTGGCTGACGGCGACTCACGTCGCATTCATGGCGATGGTGGTCGCGCTTGCCCACCACCCCGATGTGTTTTTTGGCGTCTTCGTGCTTTTCCTCGGCGTGGTCACGGCCACCAAGGAATATCAGGAGGAACTGAAATTAAGGGAAGGCTTGCTCGTGGGATTCTTCCTGGCCGGACTGGTGACGCTGGGCACACTGCAAGCCTACTGGCTGAAACCCCTGATTCAGAATCTAAGCGGATCGGCTCTTTTCTATGGAGCCACGGCGCTGACGGCCATCACCGACAACGCCGCGCTCACATATCTAGGCGCTCTCGTGGAAGGCATTTCCGATGAATTGAAGTACGCGCTCGTGGCGGGTGCCGTAACCGGCGGAGGTTTGACGGTGATCGCCAATGCTCCCAATCCAGCGGGCGTCGGCATTCTGCAATCGGCCAAAGTGTTCGCCGATGAGGGTATCAGCCCGCTGGGCCTTCTTCTCGGCGCCTTGTTTCCCACCGGGATCGCGATCGTCTGCTTCTGGCTGCTGCACTAAACCCCCTATTTCACACTCGCCTGGGCCGGAGTTTCCTCATCCCGGACCCAGCATGAAACCTCCGGACCAACCCGGGGTTCATGGCAACACCACGGCTCGATAATATCGCATCGCGGCGGAAGCTCCGAGTGGATCGCGAAACAGGACCGGCTGTGCCGCGCCCGCGACCACGCCCAGCGAGCCCCAGCCTACAAGATCTCCCGATACCTCCACTCGATAGCTCTTTCCCGGCTCCCCCGCGACCAAAAACGTAAAAGTGCCGTCGGGCAAGCGCCCGGGCGAAAGAAGTTGCGGCCTGCTTCCCGAAGCGCCGCCTCCACTCTTGCGTTCGAAAGGACGGCTGTCCGTCAAAAATCGGGCCAGACCGAGCCGGACGGATCCGGCGGCCGTCGCGAAGTGACCGGACACGATCAAGCCGCCGTCGGGTTGCAACCCGGCATCGGAGATCACCGCCGATCGGGTCGAGGCGGGCTCAAAAATCCCCCCCCGAAATCCTGAAGCCATTTTGAACTCGGTGTCCAACGACCCGTCTTTTTTCAACCGAGCCAAGCCCAATCGAGGTTCGGCGCCCACCGCACCCAACGCTCCGGCCACGATGACGCGCCCCTCGCGATCCACCACCACCGCGGATCCGGGCGCCGAGGTCTCCTGGGACGGCGAGAGGATCTCAGGCTTGAATTCTTCCTCGGGTGTTCCATCCGGACGAAATCGAACCAGCCGTCCCTTTCCGTTCCCGGAAACGGCGGCTACGGCGCCAGCATTTGCGTCCGGCGCCAGCGACCACACTTCGTCGCCGGCGCCGAGCTGGTGAAGGAACCCCCCCGCGACATTGCCATCGCGGAGGACGCGAACCAGATTCGGCGACATCGTGACGCCGATCCGTTCGATGCTGCCCGCGACGAGCATGGTGCCGTCCTCGAGCGGGGCCAGGCTGCGGATCGTGGGAACATCGCATGTGTCGCACAGGCGGAATCCCATGTTGAAAGTGGTGTCCAACGCGCCCTCCGGTTTCAGCCGCGCGATGTAGGGAATGCGGACGCCCGCGTACATCACAAAATCACCGGCGATCCACACGAACTGGTTGGTATCCACCGCAATCGTCACCACACGCCCCACCGCGTCAAATCCTGTCAGTCCCTTTTCGTTGGTGCCTGTTCCAGTCTGAAAGGTGGTATCCAGGGTCCCGTCGCTGTTCAGGCGGGCCAATCCATTTCGAACCACGCCATTCACCGTTCTGAATTGACCGCCGAGGAGGATTCTTCCTTCTTGATCCAGCGTGATGGCCGAAACCGCATCACCCGTTTCGCCCATCCCGATCACGGTCGCCATCGACGAATCGAGACGCCCGTCGGGGAGCAATCGTGCAAAACGTTCCTGGGCGGTTCCGTTGACCAGGTTAAAGGTGCCGCCCACCAGGATTTTTCCATCCGATTGAACTTCAACGGCCTGAATCTGCACGGCGCCGGCCTCGGCCAATTCAAACCCCGCGCGGAAGTTGCCATCCACTTTGCCACCGGTATCCACGCGCAGCAGGCCCGGCATAGAACGGTCAGGATTGGCCAGATGACCTCCAACCAGCCATTTGCCGTCCGCTTGCCGAACCGCTTGGGCGATGCGCAGACCGCGGTTCTCGTCCGATTCGAGTGGTACCGGCGTGAAAGAAGCGTCAGGGCTGCCATCGGCATTGAGCCGGAAAAGCGTTCTCGGCTGATTGGGCTGACGATGGCTCGCGCTGTAGAGTCCCAGGATTTTACCGTCCAACTGGGAGCCAAGCACCACGAAGCTCTCGCCATCCGGAACTCTCAGCGACGCAGTAAAGCTTGGGTCCGCTGTGCCATTCGCATTCAATCGACCCAGATCCCACGCGCTGTTGGAATCAAGCAAGTCGAAGGTTCCGCTGACGACGATTTTGCCGTCGGGCTGCATGGCAAATCCGTTGATGGATTGGGGGCCGCGCTCCCGTTCCACAAGGTAAATCGGAGGGTCAAAACTCGTGTCGAGCGAGCCGTTGGCATGAAGACGCGCCATGCTGAAACGGTTGTTCTCTTGAAAGAGCTCAAATCTTCCCGCCACCAGGATCCGGCCATCGGACAGCAATTGGCCGAGAGACAATTGCTCGCCAATTTCGATCTGGATTCCCGCTCCGGGGTCAAACGAGGCATCCAACGTTCCGTTTGCATTCAGCCGGGCAATGCCATTGCGGGGAACGCCTTGAACTGAATTGAAAGATCCGCCGACAACGACTCGACCATCCGGCTGGGCGAGCAAAAACGCGATCAACGAACCACCACGTCCCAAGGAATTGGCCACGCTCGTGCCCGGGTCGAAGCCGGCGTCAAGGCTGCCGTCCGCGTGAAGCCGCGCGAGCCCGTGGCGAGCCAGACCGCGAACCGTGGTGAAACTTCCCCCGATCAACACCTTGCCGTCCGCTTGGACGGCCAGCGCCGTGATGGGTGAGACTAAATCCGCGCGAAACCCGCCCCCACCTCCGCAGCACGCTGAAAGACCCGGATCGAAAGTGGAGTCGAGCGTGCCGTCTTGGTTGAGCCGGGCCAGACCGAGCCGGGCGGTTCCTTGCAGGGCGCTGAAACCGCCTGCCACGACAATCTTTCCGTCGGACTGGACGGCCATCGCGCTCACGAATCCTCCGGTACGCGAGATCACCGGATGGAACGCGGGATCCAAGGCCGGAAAGTTTTGCGCGGACAATCGTCCGGACCATGTGAGGGCGAAGATGAGGCTGAGCAGTGGA
>Ga0194132_10001110_pt1 | contig 54773 bp, 59 predicted proteins | sample TA2KigOf80mmetaG_FD_148612 | JGI IMG/M metagenome (GOLD analysis project Ga0194132, IMG submission 148612) | Freshwater microbial communities from Lake Tanganyika, Tanzania - TA2015054 Kigoma Offshore 80m | ecosystem: Environmental > Aquatic > Freshwater > Lake | place: Tanzania: Lake... | reverse complement strand
AAGAGCTTCCGCAAACTGAACGCACCACAGCTTGTCGGAAAAGTAGCGCGCGGGACGAAGTATGACAATGGCAAAGAGATGAGGGTCGCCGCCTAGTATCTTTTTACACACCTATTGACAACGGCTCGGATCGCCTGCGGTCCCTTGTCTCCATCCTTAATCTCGAACTGGACCAGGTCCCCTTCGGCAAGCGACTTAAAACCATCGGAGAGAATCGAACTATAATGAACAAAAACATCAACGCTGCTGCCCTCGCGCTCAATGAACCCAAAGCCCTTTTGATTGTTGAACCACTTCACCTTTCCTGTCGTCATCGCCCAGCCTCCTTTTCGAATTCGACAGGCCGCCTGTTGTGCAACCAGCACGGCTGCCGATCAGGGCGGGACATTAAATAACCACGCCGGTCATTGTCAAGGGAAAATTTCCTAGATTTAGGAAGAATCGAGTCATGGGCACCAATCGCAAATTGGCCGGGACACCGATCCAACGGCAGCCACTTTTTCCAAATTGTTACCTGAGAAAATGTCGAGAACTATCCTAAAAACCACAGATAAATCTTTTTATATTGACTTAGGCATATTTTTTCATTATATTTAGCGTAGTTAGAAAGACCCGTAACAACCCATGGCGATTTACACCACGCTCACTAAAAAGGACATTAGCGGAATCGTTGAAGAGTTCGCATTGGGCGATCTTGTGGCCTTTTCCGGCGTTAAGAATGGTTCAGTCAACACCCACTATCTCATCGAAACCAAGCGCGGGCGTTTCTTTGCGAAGATTGATGAGGTGAAAAGCGAAGTCGAAGTAAAGCAAGAGCTTGATCTGTTGTTTCATTTGAGAAAACAGAGTTTTCCATGCCTGCAACCCCTGAAAAGCAAAAGCGGCCGACTCTACATGACCTTCGAAGGAAAATGTCTGACCGTCAGCCGGTTTGTCGAAGGGACAGAGATCGCGGTTGAGGCGCTCACCAATGCTCAACTGAACGCGCTTGGACACACCTTAGCCAACCTGCACCTGATCGGTCGCACCTACAAGAAAGGCATCGACAACCGGTTCGGGTTTAGCCGAATAACCGCCATCTATCGTGATGTCCGCCGGCAGTTGCCGACTCATCTTAAGCATATCATTCGCGTACTCGACGACGAGTTCGTTTATCTGGAGAATTATCTCGACAACAATCTGCCGAAGGGCATCATCCACGGTGACCTGTTCCCCGACAATGTCAAATTCAAGGGTGGGCGGCTTACCGGCGTGATGGATTTCGAGGCGGCCTGCCGCGGCAAATTGATCTACGATTTGGCAACCGCAGTCAACGCACTATGCTATATTGACGAGCGCTATCGAATCGATCGTTTCGAGGCGTTGATTGCCGGCTATGAAAGCCTGCGTCCGCTTTCCTTGCCGGAATGGGACTCTTTCCCCAACGAACTGCGTTTCTCCGCGTTGCGCTTTACGGTGACGCGGATCAAAGATTTTTTCCTGCGCAAGCTCGACGAGAACCAGCGGGTTTACAAAGATTACAAGGAATTTTACGACCGCCTGTCGATCCTGCGGCGCGAAAAAAACGGCGGCATGGAAGACATTCTGCTGGCTATGGCAACCGGCTACGACTACCGGAAATACCAAAAATCCAAGACTCTAAAGTAGGCCTCATCCAAGCATCAATCCCGCTGCGCCGCGAGCTTCTCTATTTTAAAAGCGCTGTCGCGCCGTATCAGCCCCACTAAAGAAAACAGAGTTAACGCGGCGCCGGCCAGACAAAACAATTTGCCGCCGGCGGCAACCACGTAGTAAAAATTCAACTTCACTTTTGCCGCGTTGTATTTCTCGCGATCGGCATTGATGCGCCGCAGCACTTCTTGATTTTTCTGATGATCGAGCTCACGGAAATGTCGGTAGGAATCCTCCAAGCCGGTGCGCGCAGTCTTGTGAATGATGCCGTGAAAGCGATTGGTTTCATGGGCTCCGACGCCCCAGTTCGCCGCGCCCAGTATTAACAACACCGCACCGGCGAGGAACGGCCGGCTGGAGTAGAGATCGCGCAGCGTCATGGTACGACTTGGGTAACAGAATATCGCGCTGGCGTCAATTTGCCGTCGGCTCGTTCGCGGCCCCCGAATTGATCTCGCCTATGAACTAGCTTAGGATGTTGTGGTATGAGCTCCTTCGTTATCGGCGACATCCACGGTTGTCTATCCGAGCTCAGCTACTTAATCGAAGATCTGCCGCTAGCGAGCGGCGATCGCTTGGTCTTCCTCGGCGACTATATCGACCGCGGCCCCGATTCCAAGGGCGTCATCTCCTACCTATTGGATCTGCAACGTGAAAATAGCTACGACTTGGTTTTTCTCAAAGGCAACCACGAAGACATGCTGCTTTCCTATCTTGGCTTCGGCGGCAATCACGGCGACGTTTTTCTAGCCAACGGCGGCAAGCCAACGCTCGAGAGCTACGGCGTGCCGAGCGCGGTCGATGACTTCCGCGAGCTCACCATGCGCATGCCGAAGGAGCACCTGCAGTTCTACCGGGAGCTAAAAAGTTTCTATGTGATGGGCTCCTATTTTTGCGTGCATGCCGGCATCCATCCGGCAATACTGCTCGAAGCTCAAAGCGAAACGGAAATGCTCTGGATCCGCAATCAATTCATCTACCGCTCACATCGCCTCCCCTATACCGTGTTGTTCGGCCACACGCCGCAGAACGAAGTTTTCTTCGACTTGCCCTACAAGATCGGCCTAGACACAGGTTTGGTGTATGGCAATTTATTGAGCTGTCTAGATACCGACGCGAAAATCCTGTATCAAATAAAGCGAGGCAAAAAATCGGTGAAGCAAAGTTCCATTGCTAAGAAATGGGAAAGCCGCCCGCCGCTTTGGACTCCTTGATCTTTTTGCCAACCCAACGTACCTTACGCCACGTGGCGGTGTAGCTCAGTTGGTCAGAGCACGCGGCTCATATCCGCGGCGTCGACAGTTCGACTCTGTCCACCGCCACCAATTTTTTCTCTTAAAAATCCAAGACTTTCGAGGACTTTCGCAGCTTCTCGGATTTTTTCCAAGTTGGCCAGATCGAGCATCTTTTGGCCTTTGACGGCCTTTGATTGGCCTCCAGATTGGCCTCCAGGGTTTTTAACGGCGTGCCGCCTGCTTGGAGGACACCGTAGTAGCAAACAACGTAGTACGGTGAATTGGGCAAGCAGAGACCGACGTTCACGCCTTGCTGGACACCTAAAATTTGAAATCCTTTGGCCGCTCGCGCTGCCAGTTCGCCGATTTTTTTGTAGGTAAACCTTTTGCCGAGAAAGCTCACGGCCCGGTGGTCGGGGTAAGCCCGGATTGACTCAAGGAGCAAGGTTTGCAGGGGCGCCGGGGCAATTTCGAGGCGCCAACTAATCCCCTTTGGGTACGAGACTTCCCACGGATAGCATTCACCCGCCGTCCCACCGCGTTGGACCCTACCCTTTATTCTTTGCAACAGTCGTTGAATCGAACTTTTGACTGAAGTCCACCATTGAGGACTCATGATAACACCCCATTACACGCTAGCACCGGGTGCGAGTAGTTCCAGGTAGAAAATAAAATTTTCTACGTTGACATCCTGCAATAGCGTGCACAGAATTTATTTTGAACCTGGTATTATTTCTTCAGGCTCTAGAAGCGCGCGACCTGCAGTGGCCGGCGGCTTGTGGGGCTTAAGCACTCGGGCAAAAGCCTAGTCAGCCAGCTTAAGAGCAACCGTATGAGTGCGAAGGTTCTCCAGTTTCTTCAGCGGTTCGAAGGTGAATTCGATCTTACCTGGACCCATGCATTCGCGATTATTAGAAAATGGCGCTGGCGGATCTTCACCCTGTCTTTGATCGCGACCGTTGGCGTCGAGGTCCGCACGGCCGCGGTTCAAAGCTGGTTATTTACGCATGTCAACTCATGGCTGGTCTACGAAGTCGTCTCCGGCCCGAGCTCGCGGGTGGCTTTTCCACGCGGGGGTCCGCTCGACGGTCGACGCGGCTACAATCGCATACCCAAATTCATTCAACGTCTGGAGAAAGCCAATTATCGGATCACCGAACAGGTTCGCGCTTCGCGGGCTTTGTCATGGCTGATCTCCTTAGGCATCGCGCCACCGGTGCGGGAATCGACGACGGCCGGACTCAAGATCCGCAGCGCTGACGGCAAGCCGCTGTATGACTTTGGAGAACGAGACCGCGGGCGTCATTTTGAAACGTTTGAAGCCGTACCACCGTTGCTCGTCAACACGCTGCTCTTTATTGAGAACCGTGAGCTAGAGGGACAACATCAAGCCAATGGCCATCCGGCGATCGAATGGAGCCGACTTGCCAAAGCGCTCCTCTCTTATTCGGGCGGCAAGCTCGGTCTGCCGACGCCGCCTGAGGGGGGTAGCACGCTTGCCGTTCAACTGGAAAAGTTTCGCCATTCTCCGGCTGGACGCACCGGCTCGCCGACAGAAAAATTGCGTCAACTGGTTGCTGCAAGCCTTAAAGCCTACCGCGATGGCCCGGATACCACCGAAGAACGACGCGCCATCGTGCTCGACTACTTGAACACATTGCCTCTCGCCGCCGCACCAGGCTACGGAGAGGTTTATGGGCTAGGCGAAGCATTGCAGGCCTGGTTCGGTTTGGAGCTGGAGGATGTGCGCCAAGCACTCACGAGCGCAGCAGATCAGGGCTCCCAAGTCCATGCTTATAAACATACGCTCGCGTTGTTGCTGGCGACGCGCGCGCCGACGGCTCTGCTAGTGAAAAATCATGCCGCGCTGGAACGCAAGACCGATCAATATACACGGCTGCTGGCAAAAGCGGGAGTTATTAGCAACGCTCTTGCCGAGGCGCTGGTGAAACAACCACTGGTCTTTGCCGACACCGCGTCACCACAACCAGTCCCCCTGTACAGCCGCGACAAGGGTACCGCCATCGCGCGCGATCGGCTGGCCAAGCAACTCGGCGTCGGCAATCTTTATGATCTCGACCGTCTTGACCTTGAAGTCGAAACTACGCTTGACGCCAAAATGCAAACGAAGGTGGCGAACCTGTTACGGGCGCTGGGCGATGTCAAATTCACTCATGCTCAGGGACTCGACCAAAGGCAAATGTTGGAAAACAGCGATCCCCGTAAGGTTATCTACACATTTCTCCTGCTGGAGCGTGGCGCGCAGGCCAATTTGATCCGCGTGCAGGCTGATAACGCCAATAGGCCGTTAGATTTCAATCAGGGCATCAAGTTAGAACTCGGTAGCACGGCGAAACTCCGCACGTTGATCCACTATCTGGAAGTCGTCGCCCAGCTGCATCACGAATTGTCCTCTCTCAATCCTGTCAGTTTGGCTGCGCACGCCACCAGCGCCGGCGACCCAATCACCCAATGGGCAGCGAAAAGTTTGCTCGAAAACCCAGGCCAGAGCTTGAACCAGATGCTCGCCGCCGTGATGGACCGGCGCTATTCGGCCAGTCCCTATGAAAGCTTTTTCACCGGCGGTGGGGTTCACTCATTCAACAACTTCGATCCGGCGGACAATAGCCGGATCACGCCGCTGCGCGAAGGGTTCCAACGCTCGGTCAATCTCGTGTTTATTCGCCTGATGCGCGATTTGGTGCGCTATCACCGTGCCCATCTCGGCTACGATGCGGACGCGATCTTGAGCGACGTGCATCACCCTCTGCGAAAGCAGATGCTCGACGAGATCGTTGTAAAAGAGGAACAGGCCACCCTGCGACGGGCATACAAAAGCTTTTACGGGCTCTCGCAAAAAGATTTGATCGCTCGTTTGCTGCCGCAGCGAGACGCCTCGCCGCGCCATCTGGCGATCCTCTATTTTGCCTGGCAGCGTGGCAATGACGAGGACGGGCTGGCTGCCTGGCTAAGACAATTTATAAAAGGCCTCACTCCCGAAGATATCCATAAACTGTTTAAGGCCTACAGCAACCCGCGTTTGAACCTCGCGGACTACGCCTATCTGCTGGCGCGCCATCCGCTCGATCTGTGGAGCGCGGCGCAATTCTTCGATCGACCGAATCTCACTTGGGACGAGCTGTGGAATCGCAGCGCCGAGGCGCGCCGCGCTAGTTCTGCCTGGCTTTTCAAAACGCGCAACCGTGGCGCGCAGGATTTGCGCTTGCGTATCCGCATCGAAGCCGACGCTTTTGCTCGCATGACACCAGCCTGGCAGCGATTGGGCTTTCCTTTCGCCCATCTCGTTCCGTCGCTCGCCACGGCGATTGGCAATTCATCGGACAAGCCGATCGCGCTGGCCGAACTGATGGGGATTATCGTCCACGATGGCCTCCGTCGCGCGACCATAGACATAAACTCGCTGCGGTTTGCCGCAGGCACCGCCTATGAAACAGTGCTCGCGCCGAATTCATGGCGCGATGAACGAGTGATAGATCCGGCGGTAGCACGCACTGTGCGCGAGGTGCTCAAGGAAGTTGTTGACCTCGGCACTGCCAAACGCATCGCCGGTGCATTCCTTGCTGCAGACGATACGCCACTTCGGGTTGGTGGCAAAACGGGATCGGGCGATAACCGTTTCGAAACGTTCAATCGGTATGGCGGGGTTACTTCGTCGCGTGCAACCAGCCGCACGGCCGCGTTTGTTTTTTACCTGGGCGAGCGCTACTTCGGCGTCATTACCGCCTCGGTCTCAGGCCCCGAAGCAGCGCACTACCATTTTACCAGCGCTCTACCGGTATCCGTGTTGAAGCTCCTGGCACCGGCTATTAACACGCGGCTGCAATCGGAACCCCGTGTCAACGCCTACCGGGCTAACCCGCCTAACGCATCCCTTATCCCCAAGAATAAACCCTATAGCCGCTAACCGAGATGAGATCGTTCTCCTGGCCGGCGCCCGCACTCCCTTTGGCAAATTCGGCGGCGCGCCTGGTCATGAATACTAACCATGCGTCGCGGAATCTTTCAGATACTCGTTTCGACTCTGTAACCTTTTTCATTTTGCTTTCCTTCCGTTGAGTTGATTCGTCCTAAAGTCCTTTCTTCAGCATTTCGTCGATCTTTTCTTCTTTGGTTTTCTCGTTTTGCGGCAGGGCCGGTGGCGGCTGCGCAAGCGAAGAATCTACTGCATGCAACCGCGCGAAAAAGCAGATCCTTCGCTTGCGCTCAGGATGACAAACCCGGGAATTTTGCGCATTACGACACAGTCCCGAAACGGGGGAAGGAACTTTTCTGAGGATCGTGGCTGCCGCGCATTGTCGGCTTGGGAAAAGCGACCGAGCTGGTTTACTTCGGCGACACCATCGACGCCCAAGAAGCGCACCGCATCGGTTTGGCCAACCGCGTCGTTCCTGGCGATAGCTTGATGGAAGAAGCCCACAAATGGGCTGCGCGTTTGAAAGACGGTCCGCAGTACGCGATTGGCGTGACTAAAGAATTGCTCGAATACGAAGGCAACGTCGATTTAGAAACCGCGCTGGAAATGGAAGCCGCAGCGCAGGCGCGCTGCATGGAGACGGCGGATTTTATCGAGGGCTACAACGCGTTTATTGAAAAGCGCCCGCTGCGGTTTAACCGCTGATTTCGGAGATGCAAACATTCACCACGAAGACACGAAGAGCGCGAGGGGCAGAAAAGCAAATAATTTTATAAAAGTCCTTTTTCCGAACTTCGTGTCCTTCGTGTCTTCGTGGTGAGAAACTAGTATCCGATTCCAGTGCCCCGGAGGCGATCATGGACAAAGACATCCATGTTAGAAATTTAGAAAAACGCGACATACCGGCCATCGTCGACATGGAAGAGCGCCAAACCGGCGTGGCGCGGCCGCACTACTGGGAGAAACGCATCGAGATGTCCGAAGCGATTCGTCCGCACTGGCCTTCGCTAGTGGCCGAGATCGACAATCGCGTCGTTGGCTTTATCTTAGGCCGGACGGGCGAGCTCGAATTCGGCCTGCCCGGCACGGTCGCGTGGATCGAAATGATCGGCGTCGATCCGGTCTTTCGCTGCCGTGGCGTCGCCCAAGAACTGGTCCAAAAATTCACAGAATCCGCGGAAGACCACGGCATTCGCACGATTTTTACTCTGATCACAAGCAACCAGAGCGCGATGCAGCATTTCTTCGACCGTCTGGGCTTCGTTCACGGCAAGATGCTACACTACCAAAAAGAGATTGCCTCGGACTAGACAAGCATCGTGGCTCTGGGTCCGCATTTTGCTCCGGCACCCTATCAAGACTTACCCTGCGCCGGCAGTTCCCCTCTGTCCACGCCACCCAATTTTCCACCTGCGGCTCAAAATTTTCCAATCCATTCGGCTCGGCCGTAGCGCTGCTTCACGTATTGTCCAACCGTACTGGGATTGAACCGCTCGGCTGGCGCGAGCGCTTGCCACGCGTGTTTGAGCGCCGCGCACAACTCGTGTCGACCCAGCGGAATGTTTCTGACGAAATCTTTGTGGCCGCGGGCGCGGCGATAATGCGGCTGTCGGGAAGGCATCGGCAAGAGCGCCTCGATCAGCGCCACGTCGAACCCCAAGAGAAACGTCCCATGAAACAGCGTGAAGTTGCGGCTACGATATTGCGCGTTGCCGGAGAACTTCACACCGTCAACAGCAAGATCGCTGATACCGGCGATCTGAACCTCCTGTCCCAACAGTCTGGCCACTGCGTCGCGGTGGCGTTCCAAGACAAAATGGAACGACGCGATAATGTCGAGGGTGTCGCCTAATTGGTGATTGGCCATGACGAGGGCGTAATTGAGACAACCCGGCCCCTGGACCACCGTGCCGCCGCCGCTAAAACGGCGCAAAACCGGCACGCCCCGCGTTTTGCATTTTTCGACGTGAACTTCGGCATTCAACTTGTTAGAATAACCGAGTACGATGAAATGGTTCGGCGACTCCCAGAAGCGTAGCGCGCCCGGTTCCTCCTCGTGGTTCTCGCAAAAATGCAGCAACGCTTCATCGCAAGCGAGATTTTCCTCGGGTGACGGCAGTGTGAGGTCGAGATATTTCATTCGATTTTGTTGCTTTTGCAGATGATTTATTGTCTCCTACGAAACCAGGAGAGAGTCTAGATGGAAATTGACGACAAGAACACCCCCAACGGTGTTAATGCCAATGGCCAGCGTGATGCCAAAGGACTCCGCTCCGAAAAGCATAGATGGATTGAGTCGCTCGAATACACCCTGGAATACATCCTCAAGAATGAGCAAGCCGAACAAGCGACGATCTTAGTCGACGAGTTGATCGAGCGGCTACGCGAGTCCGGCCTCAAGATACCGTTCACGGTCAACACCCCCTACGTCAATACAATACCGCCGGAAAAGGAGCCCGCGTTTCCGGGCAACCGCGAGATCGAACGACGGATCAAGAGCTACGTGCGCTGGAACGCCATGGCCATGGTGGTCAAGGCCAACCGTTTGCACCCGGATATTGGCGGTCACATTTCCACCTTCGCCTCCTCGGCGACGCTCTACGAAGTCGCGCAAAATCATTTCTTTCGCGGCGGCGACAATGGGCAGTTGGCCGATATGATCTATTTTCAAGGGCATGCGTCGCCCGGCATCTACTCGCGCGCCTACGTGGAATGGCGCATCAACGCGCCCAAGCTGCATCATTTCCGTCAAGAATTATCGCAGGTCGGCGGCCTGCCTTCTTATCCTCATCCCTATTTGCTGCCGGATTTTTGGCAGTTTCCCTCGGTGTCGATGGGGCTTGCGCCCATCATGTCCATCTATCAGGCACGCTTTTCGCGCTACATGCAGGCGCGCGGCTTGATCAGCGGCGAGGAGCCAAAGATTTGGTGCTTCTGCGGCGACGGCGAAATGGACGAGCCGGAGGCATCGGGCGCGCTTTCTCTGGCCGGCCGGGAAAACCTCGACAATCTTGTCTGGGTGGTCAATTGCAATCTGCAGCGGCTCGACGGCCCGGTGCGCGGCAACGGCAAAATCATTCAAGAACTGGAATCGCTTTTTCGCGGCGCCGGTTGGAACGTAATAAAAGTCATCTGGGGTTCGGATTGGGATCCGCTCTTGGCCGCCGACGACAGCGGCCTCTTGCTCAAGCGCATGGAAGAAGCCGTCGACGGCGACTATCAAAAATATTCCGTCGAGCCCGGCAGCTACACGCGCAAGCACTTCTTCGGCAAATATCCCGAGCTGCGCGAGTTGGCCAACAAGCTCAGCGACGATCAGATTCGCAAACTCTTGCGCGGCGGCCACGATCCGAAAAAAGTCTATACTGCCTACAAAGCCGCCGTCGAACATCGCGGTGCGCCAACCGTCATTCTAGCGAAAACAGTTAAAGGCTACGGCATGGGCGAAGCCGGCGAGGGGCGCAATATCACCCACCAGCAAAAGAAAATGAATGAGCGCGAGCTGCGCGAGTTTCGCACCCGCTTCGATGTGCCGCTGCCCGACGAGGAAGTGGTCGAAACCCCCTTCTACCGGCCGCCGCTCGATAGCGAGGAAACCCAGTATTTGTTAGCGCGACGCAAGAAACTCGGCGGCTTTGTGCCCTCGCGCAAAGTCAAAGCCGCACCTTTGACGGTCCCCTCGGCCGATGAATATGCCGAGTTCCTCAAAGGCTCCGGCGATCATGCCATGTCGACGACCATGGCGACCGTGCGGCTGCTCACCAAGCTCCTGCGCCATGAACAGATCGGCAAGCGCATCGTGCCGATCATCCCCGACGAGGCACGCACCTTTGGCATGGACTCGCTGTTTCGCCAGTTCGGCATTTATTCGTCTAAAGGCCAGCTCTACGAGCCGGTGGACAGCGACGCGTTGCTCTTCTACAACGAAACCAAAGACGGACAGATTCTCGAAGAGGGCATTACCGAAGCGGGAGCGACGTCGTCGCTCATCGCGGCCGGCACCGCCTACGCCAACCTCGGCGTTAACATGATTCCGTTTTACTTTTACTACTCGATGTTCGGCTTCCAACGCATCGGCGACTTGGTCTGGGCGGCTGCTGACAGCAAGGCCAAAGGTTTTGTCCTCGGCGCCACGGCGGGCCGCACGACGCTCAACGGCGAAGGGCTGCAGCATCAAGACGGCCACAGCCATCTGCTCGCGAGCACGATTCCTACACTCTATACCTACGACGCCGCATTCGGCTATGAGATCGCCGTGATCATTCAAGACGGCCTCCGCCGCATGTACGCCGAGAACGAAGAACATTTTTATTATCTAACGCTCTACAACGAAAACTATCCGATGCCAGCGATGCCCGAAGGTGCCGAAGAGGGCATCCTCAGAGGGCTCTACAAAGTCAAGGCAGCGAACAAGGGCAAAAAATACAAAGTGCATCTGCTCGGCAGCGGGCCGATATTACGCGAAGCGCTACAGGCCCAAGAGCTCTTGGCGGAGCAATTCGACGTCAGCGCCGATGTTTGGAGCGCCACGAGTTATAAGCTCCTGCGCGGCGAGGCGCTCAACGCTAAGCGCTGGAACATGCTCCATCCGACGGCGCCACCAAAGATATCCTATCTTGAAGCGACGCTGCAGAAACAAGAGGGTGTCTTCGTCGCGGTCTCCGATTATATGAAAGCGGTGCCCGATCAGATCGCGCCGTGGGTGCCCGGCGGCTTGATGACTCTCGGCACCGACGGCTTCGGACGCAGCGATACGCGGGCCAACTTGCGCCGCTTCTTTGAAGTGGACGCGCCGCTAACAACCATCGCGGCGCTCTATGCGCTCTACCAAAAAGAAGCCTTTCCTGCCCACGTCGTCGACGAAGCGATTCGCAAGCTCGGCGTCGACCCGGAAAAGCCCTTTCCATTTTACGTGTAACTTCATAAAGGACTATGCGGCAATTTTTCCATGGATGTTAAGCTTCCGCAGCTCGCAGAAAACGTCGAAGGCGGCGTGATCGTCAACATCCTGGTCAAAGAAGGCCAGGAAGTAAAGAAAGACCAGCCGATCTTGGAGCTCGAAACCCAAAAAGCGGTGGGCTCCATTCCCGCGCCCGCCAGCGGCGTTGTCAGCAAAATCTACGTCAAGGAAGGCATGGAGGTGAGCGTCGGCCAGTTGCTGATCTCCATTGGCAATGACGGCGCCGCAGCGGCTGCGCCGACACAGAGCGCCACGGCGCCGGCCCAAGCCCCGGCCTTAAGTCCGATGCCTGCGCCAGCGCCCCCGGAGCGCCGCGATCACGCGCCCGCCGCGTTCGACTCCTATCGCCACGAGTCCAAGAGCGGTGCGGCGCCGCCGGCGGCGCCGTCGCTGCGCAAACTCAGCCGCGACCTCGGCATCGATTTGACCCGTGTGCGCGGCAGCGAATCCGGCGGCCGCATCGTCCTGGAAGACATCCGCGCCTACATCGAGCGGCTGCAACAGCTCGCCTTTCAAGGCGGCGCCCCGTTGCAAGCGCCCATGGCGGCGCCGGCGGCGCCGGTGGCGCGCCCCAGCGAAGCGCCCGATTTCAGTAAGTGGGGACCGGTCCGGCGTGAGAAGATGACGGCGCTGCGGCGCACGGTCAGTCAACGCATGGCCGAGTCGTGGACGGCCATCCCTAAGATCGATCAGTTCGACGATGTCGACATCACCGATCTCTTGGCGCTGCGCAAAAAGCACGCTCCAGCCTACGAGAAAAAGGATGCGCGGCTAACGATTACTACATTTCTGATAAAGGCCATCGCGGCGGCGCTCAAAAAACATCCGAAAGCCAACGCCAGCATCGACGAAGCCGCCCAAGAAATCGTCTTGAAGGACTACTGCCACATTGGCGTGGCGGTGGATACCGAGGCCGGCCTGATCGTGCCGGTGCTGCGCAACGTCGATCAGAAAAATCTTTTGGATATATCTCTAGAGTTGGCGCAGTTGAGCGACAAGGCGCGCCAGCGCAAGATCTCCCTGGAAGAGCTCCAGGGCGGAACCTTTACCATCTCGAATCAGGGCAGCATCGGCGGCAGCCACTTCACGCCGATCATTTACGCGCCCCAGGTGGCGATACTGGGAGTTGGCCAAGGATCGCAGAAACCGGTCGTCGTCGATGGAAAAATCGCCATTCGCACCTTGCTGCCGCTGTGCCTTTCCTACGACCACCGCGTGCTCGACGGCGCCGATGCGGTGCGCTTTTTGAAAGACATTCTCGCCAACCTGCTGTCGTTCTCCGATGCCGACGTGAAACTCAAGTAAGCATGGAACCGATCACCACTGAAATCGTTGTGCTGGGCGCCGGCCCAGGCGGCTACACCGCCGCTTTTTACGCCGCCGATCGCGGTAAGAAAGTTGTTCTGGTTGAACAGAGTGCGCGGCTGGGCGGCGTCTGCTTGAACGTTGGCTGCATTCCATCAAAGGCGCTGCTGCATGCCACCGAGATCATCCGCGAAATGAAGGACTCAGCCGCCCGCGGCATCGAGCTCGGCACACCGCAAATCAATCTAGATCGGCTGCGCAGTTGGAAGGACTCGATTCTGGAGAAGCTCGGCCAGGGCATCAAGACCCTGGGCGAGAAGCGCAATGTCCAGCTGATCCAAGGCCGCGGCCATTTTGAAGATTCACAAACCTTGCGAGTGGAGACCAAGGAAGGCCAGCAATTTATCAAGTACGACAAGGCGATCATCGCCGTCGGTTCCAAGCCGGCCATGCCGTCGGCGTTCGATCTTGGCAACCGCCGTGTCATGACCTCCAGCGAAGCGCTGGACGTCCCCGAGGTCCCGGAAAATCTTTTGGTCATTGGCGGCGGCTATATCGGCATGGAGCTCGGCACGGTCTACGCGACGCTGGGCAGCAGCGTGGTCGTGCTCGAAGCCCTGCCGTCGATCTTGACCGGCGTCGACGCCGATCTGGCGCGCCCGGTGATGCGCTACGCGCAGAAGAATTTCAAAGAGGTGCGCGTCAACACCAAAGTCACCAAGATGGCCACGGTTGGCAAGCAGATTAAAGTCACGATGCAAATCGACAAAGAGAGTCGCGACGAGCTTTACGATCGCGTCTTAGTCAGCGTCGGGCGCGTGCCGAACTACGTCGACATTGGCCTGGACAACACCCGGATAACCAAAGACGACAAGGGTTTCATCAAAACCAACGCCCAGCAGCAAACCGAAGATCCCAACATCTACGCCATTGGCGACATCAACGGCGGCACGCTGCTCGCCCACCGCGCGAGCCGCGAGGGACGCATCGCGGTGGATGCGATTCTCGGCGAGCCGAGTGCCTTCGAAAACATCGTGGTGCCGGCGGTTGTTTACACCGACCCCGAGATCGCCTGGTGCGGCCTCACCGAAAGCGAAGCCAAACAAAAAAATATCGAAATCAAAGTGGCCAAGTTTCTCTGGGGCGCCTCGGGCCGCGCGCTCACGTTGGACCGGCCCGACGGTTTGACCAAGCTGATCATCGAACCGGAAAGCGAGCGCATGTTAGGTGTCGGCATCGTCGGCCACGGCGCCGGCGAATTGATCAGCGAAGGGGTGCTGGCCGTCGAGATGGGCGCCACCGCCCGCGACCTCGCCGAGTCGGTGCATCCGCACCCCACCCTGTCCGAGACCTTGATGGAAGCGGCCGAATCTTTTTACGGCACCGCCACCCACACACTGTCAGCGCGCCGGAGTAGCCCGGATGCGAAGTAGTCGATTGCGAGTCCTGCGGGCGCACCGCTGAACGACCTGGACGGCATGCGCCCGCGGCTTTTTCTCATCGACGGCAACTCCTACATCTTTCGCGCCTTCTTCGCTCTGCCCCAGGTCTACAGCGCCGCGGGGTTGCCGACCAACGCGGTCTTTGGTTTCATCAATACCGTCATTGATTTGCTCAAACAGCACCGTCCCGACTACCTGGTCGTCACCCTCGATGCCGATCGGCGCAACTTCCGCCACCAATTATTTTCTGATTACAAGGCCAACCGCAGTGAGCCGCCGGCAGAGCTCACGGCGCAGCTCCCCTATGTACGAAAAGTCTTGCAGAACCTGGGCATCCCGCTAATCGAGTATGCCGGCTATGAAGCGGACGACATCATCGCAACCCTCTGCCGCATCTGTGCGGACGAATGCGACTGCGTGGTCGTGTCGAGCGACAAAGACCTCATGCAGCTCGTTAATGATCAGATCCAATTATTCGATTGCGCAAAGAATCGTTGGATCGGCCCCACGGAAGTCAGAAAAAAGTTTGGCGTCGCCCCCGAACAGGTCGTGGAAGTGATGGGGTTGACCGGCGATCCGGTGGACAATATTCCGGGCGTCTCCGGTATCGGCCCGAAGACCGCCGGCACCTTGATCGGCCACTTCATGACGCTCGAAGACCTCTTCGACGGTTTGGCAGAGGTCGAACGGCTGCGCCTGCGCGGCGCCCATCGCATTCGCGAACTGCTTGAGGAAGGCAAAGAACAGGCCTTTCTCAGCCGGCGCTTGGCCACCGCCAAAGCCGACGTCCCGATCCACATGGGTGTCGACGACCTGCTATGTCGGGCTCCCGATTGGAGTTGTGCCGAGCCGCTCTTCAACGAGCTGGGCTTTGCCAATCTCTTGCTGCTGCTGCAACACCAGCGACTCTGGTGAGGGCGGCGGCCTTGACTATTCACGGCGAAAAGAAACCATGCGAGATCGCGCGATCGAGGTGGAACCCTGTAGGAGCGAAGGCATGAGCGCAGACTTTTCGGTTAGCTTAGTCGATGCTTGGCACCACCACCTGCGCTCTTTTGCAAATTGTCGCAAAGCAGGGCGACCGTCCGGTCGCCACCGCAAGCGGCGTCGAAGCCATGCCCTGTTGCCTTCGCTCCGGAAGGGTTCCACCTCGATCGCGCCACGTCGCGAATAATTCCACTCTAGAGGCGCGATTTCGCACCGATTTTAGGTGGTTGGCTTGCGCCGAAAACTGTGACACATTCGCCTTGGCAGTACCTTTTATCCCAGGCATAGATCGAAGAAATTTTTTCGAGGGCGCCTTTTGATTAACCAAGCGAGACTCAAGAATCTGTTGATCGAGTTGATCAAAATCGACAGCCTGTCGCGCAAGGAGCGCGATGTCGCGATGCGCCTCAAGCGCGACATGGAAGAGCTCGGCGCCACGGTCACCATCGATGACGCCGGCGAAAAAGTTGGCGGCAACGTCGGTAACTTGATCGCGCATTTCCCCGGCAACAATCCCCACGCGCGTCCCCTGCTGCTGTCGGCCCACATGGACACCGTCGTACCAGGCGAAGGCGTCAAGCCGATCCTGGACGGCGATATTCTGCGCAGCGACGGCACCACCGTGCTCGGCGGCGACGACAAGAGCGGCGTGGCGATCATCTGCGAAGTGCTGCGGGTGATGATTGAAAACAAACTCCCCTGCGGCGCCATCGACGTGGTGTTTACCATCTGCGAAGAGCTGGGTCTGAACGGCGCCAAGCACTTGGACGTCAGCCGGCTGCGCGCGCGCACCGGCCTGGTTTTGGACAGCGACTCGGTGGGCTTTCTATTTACGAAAGCGCCGGCGGCCAACCGCATGGAGTTTCGCGTCTATGGCCTTGAAGCCCACGCCGGCGTCTGCCCCGAAAAAGGTATCAACGCCATCAAAGTTGCCGCCGAAGGCATCGCGCAAATGAAGCTTGGGCGCATCGATCACGAGACCACCGCCAACCTCGGCGTGGTCGAAGGCGGCCTGGCGGTCAACATCGTGCCCAACACCGTGGTGCTGAAAGGCGAAGCGCGCAGCCACAGCAGCGAGAAGCTGCAGGCGCAGACGGATCATATGCGCCATTGTCTCGAAGCCGCCGCGGCGCGCCACAGCTTGGCGCTAGACGGCAAAAACCATCAGGCGCGCGTCGAGGCGAAAGTCGAGCGCGACTACGATCGCATGGACGTGCCGGACGGCGCGCCGATCGTTCAGCTGGTCAAAGCCGCGGCGAAAAATTTGAACGTCAACATTGAAACCACCGCCACCGGCGGCGGCTGCGACGCCAACGTGCTCAACCAGAGGGGCCTCGAAGTGGCGAATCTGGCCACCGGCATGCGGGCGATCCACACCGTCAACGAATGGCTCGATTTGAAAGACCTTTACTTGTCGGCACAGATGGTTTTGGAAACCGTCAAGCTCAACGCGACGTCGCAAACTTCGCGCTGAGGCTGACGACCATTTGCCTCTCCGCCACAGAACTTTCCATGGATTGCAGCGATGCAGGGTGAAGAGATCGGCAGACTCCTAAAGCAGGAGCGCGGGCAGTTTCTTGATTTCTTGAGCGCCTTCGAGTTCCGCAAGAACGCCTCCCAGAAAAAACATCCGGACGATCTAGCGCGGGAGATCGCCCGCGTGCTTTCCGGCATGGCCAATGCCGACGGCGGCGCGTTGCTAGTGGGCGTCGAGCCCGACAAGACCATCACCGGCATTCCGCACGAAGGCGACGAGCTGCAAACCCTTATCCACGCCTCACAGACGCTCCTCACCCCGCCGTTGGTGCCGGCCTGGGATAAAATCCATCTCGGCAACCTGCTTTTGCTCAAGTTCGAAGTCACGGCTGCGTTGGAAGCCCATCGCGTCACCGCCGGTCGCTCCTATTATCGCATCGCAACGGAAACCCCGTCCCTGCCCACCGAGCAGGTGCAGAGCCTCAAAGAATCGAAGCGCCACGTCGCCTACGAGCGGCAGCAGCCGGCCGACGCGCGCTGGGCAGACCTCGACCCGACAGTGGTTGAATATTTCACACAAAAAACTAACGAGCTGCGCGAGCCGCAGGTGGCCCTCAGCCAGTCCTATCATCTGCTCGACAACTCGCGCGGCCAAGCGGCACCCAATTTGGCCGCGCTCCTGTTGTTCGGCAAAGAGCCCACCCGCTGGCATCCGCGCTGCGGCATCGACTTCGTCAAATACGAAGGCACCGCGCGCCAATACGGCGCCAGTCACAACGTGGTCAAAAGGATCCGCTTCGACGCGCCTTTGGTCAGGCTGATCGACGAAGCGGTCGGCCGCATTCGCGAACATGTGCGCGAGCGCACGATTCTCCATGACCTGTTTTTTCGCGAGCGGCTGGAGTATCCGACCTTCGCTTGGCAGGAAGCGCTGGTCAACGCCGTGGCGCACCGCGACTACGCTATCTCCGGCGCGTCGATTGAAGTCTGGATGTTCGACGACCGCATCGAAGTGCGCAGCCCCGGGCCGCCGCCGCCGCCGGTCACCCTGGAACAACTGCAACAACATCGCAGCGTGCATTTTTCGCGTAATCCATTAACGGTCCGCGTGCTCGCCGAGCTCGGCTACCTGCGCGAAATGGGCGAAGGCATACCGCGCATATTCGATGAAATGGAGCACTCGGGCCTGCGCCCGCCGGAATTTGCCATCGAAGGCTTTCTCTTCGTCGTCACCCTGCGCAACACACCGATCTACGACGAAGACACGCTGCGCTGGTTGAGCCAGTTTCGCCCCAACGAGATCAGCTTTCGCCAGCGCCGCCTGCTCGCCTACGCCTACTGCCACGGCAAAACCTTCTCCACGGCAGAGTATGAGCGCATCGCCGAGGTCGACCGCGACACCGCCTACCGTGAGATTAAAAACATGGTGAAGAACGGTTTAGTGGCGCCGCTCAAACCGAAGAGCCGGAGCTACAAAATCATCGAGCGGCTCTAGTCGCGCCCATGGACTTTTCCCAACTCAGCGGTTTGATCGGCGCCCACGCTGAAGCACGCATCATCCACGCCGCCGTCGATCTCGGCATCTTCGATGGCCTCGCTGGCAAACAACTCACCGTCGAGCAACTTGCGGCCGCCCTACGCACGGACGCGGCGGCCAGCGAACTTTTGCTCAACAGTCTCGTGGCGCTGCGGCTCTTGGAAAAGACTGAGAATCTTTATTCGCTCAGCGCGACGGCGGAAAAATATCTCGTTGGCAGCTCGCCTCACTCCTTGTGCGGTATGATCCGCTTTGAATCGTCAACCTGGGACTGCTGGAGTAAACTCGCCGACTCCGTGCGCAGCGGCAAACCGGCGCGCGTACCGAACATGTACCAGGACGACGCACAGGCCACCGCGATTTTCATCGAAGCGATGGACTCGCTGGTCAAAGCCCGCGGCGACGCGGCGGTCCTGGCGCAGGCGCTTGACTGGCAAAAGGTGACCTCGCTCCTCGACATCGGCTCCGGCCCAGCCACCTACCCAATTCATTTGTGCCGCGCATTCCCGCTGCTGCGCGCGACCCTCTACGATCTGCCTGGAACCCTGAAAATCACCGAGCGCTTTGTCCGCGCGGCTGAGCTAACAGACCGCATCGAGCTGGTCGCCGGCGATTATCGCAGCGACCCGATCCCGGGAAATTACGACGTCATTTTCCTGTCGAACATTATCCACGGCGAGAATGGCAACAAGAACGCCGCTCTCATGAGCAAGCTCGCGGAGAATCTGCATCCGCGCGGCCGGATCGTCATCAAAGACCATATACTTGACGACACCCGTGCCCATCCGCCAGTGGGCGCGATTTTTAGCATGCTGATGCTGCTCACCACCGACGGCGGGCGCTGCTACAGTTTCGATGAAATCAAAATCTGGATGGAGCAAGCCGGATTGACCAAGGTCGAGCAAATCGATCTGCCGCCGCCCATGACCTCATCTCTCGTCATCGCGCACAAGTGATTTAACTCAGCAGTGTGCTAAACTAAATTGCAAATAATTCTCGGGACGTGATTGATCACGCCCATACCGAAAGGCGGGTCCGCACCATTAACGAAGAAGAACAAAAAGCCAAGCAGCAAGCGGTGATCGAAAACCTCAAACCCGCTTGCATCTGCAACAAGATCCGCAAAGGCACCGTGTTGAAAGCGATCCAAGCCGGCGCCAAGGACTTTGCCCAAGTGAGCAAGCGCACCGGCGTCGGCACCGGTCCCTGCGGCGGCCGGCGCTGCGGCTCCCTGGTGCGCGGCCTGCTCGGCGAGCCGACGACGCTTTGCGCCGACTGCACCTGGCCCGTCTTGGTGGGCCAACCGTGCCCGCGCTGCGAGTACGCGCGCATGGGTGGCTAAAATGGTCATCCGTTACGCGACTCTTCTATTAACGCTTACCGGCGTGCTCGCGTTGATTCTCGGCCTGCTATTTTGGACCGGCAACGCCTTGCATCTCATCTCCATGCACATGCTTTTGGGCATCATCGCCGTGGTCGCGCTGTGGGTCGGCGGCTTCGCCCAGGCGCTTGGCGGCGGCAGTTGGCCGCTGGCGATCATCGCGTTCATCATCGGCCTAGCAACCCTCTTCCTTGGCATACATCAAATGACGCTGATGGTCGGCCCCAACCATTGGATCATTGAGGTCGTTCACCTGATCCTCGGCCTACTCACCATCGGCTTTGGCCACATGTGCGCGAAGCGCAATGCAAAATCAAAAATGAAAAACTAAAAAAGCCGGACCGCTTCGCGCAATGTTTTTAATTCATTATTTTTAACTTCTTTTGACTGGTTCTAAGCCCGGCCGATATTTCTTCTCGTCGAGAAACTCTTTCATGTCGCGCTCCCGGGTTTTTTCCGGATCGGCGGCGCGCAGCGCCATGCTCTTGGCGCCGAGATACTCGTAAGCCTGGTCCATGTTCATGCCGCGCACCGCTTTGATCGCCTGCTTGGTGTAGGCCAACACCGTCGGTGCCTTCGCCATTAGCTCGCGCGCGATCTCGATCGTTTCCGCGCGCAGTTTCTCCGGCGCCACTGACAGGGTCGCAATGCCCAGCTCCACGGCTTTTTTGCCATCGATGGTGCGGCCGGTCATCGCATAGAAAAGCGCATTGCGATAGGAGCACATGTCGCCGAAGACTTTGCTGACGTTGCCGCCGGGGATGATGCCCCAGTTTACTTCCGACAGACCAAATGTCGCGTTGTCGGCGGCGATGACAATGTCGCAGGCGGCCAGCGAGACGAAGGCGCCGCCGTAACAGTAGCCGTTGACCATGGCGATGGAACGCTCAGCCGCGAATGGCGTCGGCGCGACAAACGACAGCACCAGCGAAAAAACTCCGACCACGGGTAAAACCTGCACGGGGTCTCCACTTGTAAACAGTTTGCCAGCTCGGAAACCGAGCCTTACTGACCGTTGGGAAAAACCAAAGCTGCAGCGACGGGGGCCGCGCTAGATGCGCAGCACGGAGAGGAAAAGGTAGCTAGGGATGGAATCGGCTAGAACTCCCGGCGGACCGCGCCCAGAGGGACAGAGTGGATGAAACTCGCCGCCAGCTACGACGCGTGCCACGGGTGCAAAGAAATATTCATGTTGCTGGTAACTAGGGGCGAAGGACCGGGACAGAACGAAATGTTCGAACGGATTGGGGCAGTGAACCGCTGGCCCGCCCTCAGAATGGTGTTCGTGGTCGTGGCCGTCGTGCGCATGGGCAGCGGCTGGCTCACGGCTCTGCTCTAATAGCCCAAGCGCTTGGCAATTGGCCACGGCAAAACCCACGGTGACCGCAAACAGAACCACCGCGCTAGTGAAGATTGATAACCGATGCAAGCTCACTTTCACTAACATTAACTCTCCCATCTAGCCCATTTCAAGAGCTTGTTCTGATCGGCCGCGTCATCAGAAGGATGATCCCAAGCAACATAAAAGCCAGACTGAAGAGCTGCGCTTGCGACAGACCGAAAGCCGCCACCGGATTGATGCGCCAGAACTCGACCAAGAGCCGCGCCGCACCGGTGAGGAATAGATACAACCAGCCGAGCGTACCCGGCGCATAGTCTTTATTTCTGAGCGACCAAAGAATAGCAAAAGCCAACACACCGCCGGCAAATTCGTAGAGCGGCGTCGGATGGACCCGCACGCCGGGCGCGTATGGAATTCCGGTATTGGGATCGGCCCATCCGACAATCGCCTTGGTGTAGGCCACGCCCCACGGCACGTCGGTGACACTGCCCCAATCGCCGTCGCCGGCGAAGTGACAGCCGAGCCGACCTACTCCGTATGCCAGCGCCAGCGCCGGCGCGACGATGTCGGCGCCGACCAGCCAAGGGATATTATTTGTCTTGACCACCCAGCTAACCGCCAAGGTGCCACCGAGAAAACCGCCATACCAGGTAAATCCCGCGCCGGTGAAAACATAATTGAGCGGCGCGGCGAGAAAGTTGTTCCAGTCTTCGAGAACGAACAAGAGCCGCGCGCCGACCAGGCCGCCGATTGCGGCGGCGAATACCATCGTCGAAGCCAGCTCTGGATTGTAGCGACGCTGTTTAAGTTCCGCCGACGCGACCCATGCGCCTGCCATCGCAGCCAAGGCCATGAACGCGCCAAAGCTGTAAATCGTAATCGGACCGAGTTGAAAGACAATTGGGTACATTGAGCTGAAAGATAACAGATGGTCGGTGCAATTGCACTCACGGAGCTGCGTTGGCGCGGTAAACCACTTCCAAGACAGCCGTGACTCCCGGCGCAATCACGACGCGGGTCGATTGGGACCCTAACTTTTCATGCCAGATATCGACGCGGTACTCCCCTACTGGCACCATTGGAATATGAAATTCACCACGGCCATCAGTAAGCCCATGGTACGGCGTCGCGACAACCACAATCGCTGCGCTCATCCAGGTATGCAGCACGTCGCAATCGACGCGCACGATGCCCACTCTCGTCAACGATTTAGTAACCCGGCGCCACTTTGGCAAGCCGACATTGAACAACGTCTCGCGCCCCATGCGGGCGTGCACCGTATGCAAGATCGGATCGCTGTTCTTGAGCAACAATTCACTACCCACCGGCGCGATCTGAACATGCGGCACAAAGGCACAATTTTGGTTATCCAGTGAGATCTGTGCGGGCACGACTGGCGCGTGCGTCACCGGCTGCATGATAACGGCTGCGTTGCGCAACCCCCCGTCATGGTCGATTTGGAAAGTTTCATTTGCGACGTTGGCGCCGCAAAACGACCGATTCTTAAATACCGGGTGCGGTTTGGGCCGCGCCCATGTCCCGGTGACAATCACGCGGCCGCTGAGCTGACCGCTGTCACCGGCTCGCGCGAAGGGCGCGGCCGCCGCCAAAGTCACCAAAACAACAATCCCAGCAAATATTGCACGTCTCATGGGTTTGATTGTTTGTGCCATGTTTCTCTGTTAACAAAAAGCCTTGTCTCGTAAAGCCAACGTGCGCGCTGTGATTCAAAGAGTTAGCGAAGCTCAGGTCGTCGTCGATGCCGAAGTCACCGGCAAGATTGGCGCCGGGCTTTGCGTGCTTCTCGGCGTGCACAAACAAGATACGCCGGAGCGGGCCCATTGGCTGGCTGAAAAGATTGGCAATCTACGAATCTTCGCTGACGACCAAGGCAAGATGAATCGATCGGTGAACGATATCGGCGGCGAAATTTTGGTGGTATCACAATTCACTGTTTACGGCGATGGGCGCAAGGGCAATCGGCCGTCTTTTACCGATGCCGCCGAGCCGGCCCGCGCAATTCCCCTTTATGAGCAATTTATTGCCCGTCTTCGCGCCGCCGGCCTTGCTGTGGCGACCGGCCGCTTCGGCGCCGACATGAAACTCTCCCTTGTCAACGATGGACCGGTGACGTTAGTGCTCGATTCTTAAGCTATGCACGTCGTCCTCTACGAACCCGAGATCCCGCCCAACACCGGCAGCGTTGCGCGCCTGTGTGCTGCCACGCTAACCCCGCTGCACCTGATCGAGCCGCTGGGCTTCAAGATCGACGACAAGCACTTGAAACGCGCCGGCTTGGACTACTGGGAGTTTGTCGATTTGCATGTGCATAAATCGTGGGAAGACTTCATCGCCCGTCAAGCGCCGCAGAAGCTGTTGTACTTCTCCAAGAAGGCGATCTCTGCGTACACCGAAGTTCGTTACGAGCACGATGACTATCTCGTCTTCGGCCCCGAGACCCGTGGACTACCTGAGGCGCTGATGTCGGCCAACCGAGCGAGATGTTATCGGATCCCGATGCTGGGGACAGGAGTGCGCAGCCTCAACTTATCCAACGCTGTCTCCATCGTGCTCTATGAAGGATTGCGTCAACTGGGGCTGACATAGAACTGCACAGCGGGGAGCAAGCTACGGGAAATATTGGAATAAATTCTGCTCGCATGCGCCAGGTAATTACCAAAAAGGCCTTGACGCTGCGAGTTAGAATGATTATCTATGGCTACCAAATTTCTTGCCTGAGGGGGGTCGATATGAGGGTCCGGGTAAATGCATCGCGCATGCCCAAGTTTATGCTGCTATTGGCGACATTCTTGTTGTCAGCAGCCATTCCGTTGGGCTTCGGAGCCGAAAGCACACCCGGTTCCGCGACATTCAATTTGATCCTGCCATTTAAGGATCTAACCGTCGGCCAGGGGCAAGAAGCCACCATGGATGCCGAAGTCGTCAACCGGACCAAAGAGCCGGTTGAGATAAGCCTTACCATTGAGGGAGTGCCCGGTGGTTGGGACGTAAACTTCAATTCGCGCTATCCGAGCTTTCCCATCCGCTCAGTTCAAGTACCGGGCGGCGACCAAAATACCAACAAATCCACAACCCTCGAATTCAAAGCCAAGATTCCCGAGTTTACTAGACCCGGAGTCTATCCGATTCGGGTCACCGCAAAAGATAAGAACGGGTCGACGTCCTACAGTGAAACCATCAACTACCGTGTCACTTCGAAAAAAGTCGAAACCGGCGGCATCAAGCTCACGAGTCAATATCCGGCGCTAAGCACTGGTTCAGGGCAAACGTTAAAGTTCACCGTCGACCTGAAAAACGAAACCAACAAACCCTTGGCAACCAATTTGGCTGCGCAAGCGCCGCAAGGTTGGACGATTCGTTTCAAGCCGCAGTTTGGCGATCAGCAGCTTTCGTCGATCCAGCTAAAAGAATCCGGCTCTGAAACCCTCAGCGTCGAAATCGACACGCCGGTCAAAGCGGATGCCAAGGAGCAGCCGGTCACGATCACAGCGCGATCGGGCGCTTTCGAGGCCAACACCACGGTCAAAGTCAGCGTCAAAGGCGCGGCGGATCTAAAAATGGGCACCGCAAGCGGCACGCTCAACAGCTCGGTCACCGCCGGCAAGAAGGCGCCCATCGATTTTCTGGTTGGCAACGCCGGCACTGCGCCGATTCGCAACTTGGCTTTCGTTACCAAGAAGCCAAATGACAAGTGGACCGTCGAATTCAAGCCGGACAAGATCGATGCTTTGAATCCCGGCGAGGTGCGCGAAATCAAAATGGAGATTCTCGCGCCGGACCGGACCATCGCCGGTGACTATCTGCTAACACTGACAGCCAACGCCGCCGATGTGACCAAATCGGCAGAGTTCCGCGTCACGGTATCGACCCCGACGATTTGGGGCTGGATCGGTTTTGGTATCGTCGGTTTGGTCGTGCTCGGATTGGGCTTGGTTTTCTTCCGCTTGGGCCGCCGATGAGCGCCGTTGTCGACACCAAAAACTTGACCAAGCGCTACCGCGAGAAACTTGCGGTCAACGCGCTGAACCTCACCGTGGACGAAGGTGAGGTGTTCGGTTTTTTGGGACCCAACGGTGCTGGCAAGACCACCACGATCTTGATGCTCCTGGGTCTGACCGAGCCGACTTCCGGTCAAGTGGCGGTCTGCGGCTTCAACCCGACCCGCGATTCCCTCGAAGTCAAAAAACGCGTCGGCTACCTGCCGGAAAACCCCGGCTTCTACGACGACATCAGCGCGCGGGAGAACTTGCTCTATATGGCGCGCTTGAATCGGATCCCCGAGCAGGAAGCGCGTCGGCGCACCGCTGAAGTTCTCGAACAGGTCGGCCTGTCCGACGACGGCCGACGCTTGGTGCGCGAGTTCTCCCGCGGCATGAAGCAGCGGCTCGGCATCGCCGAGGTGCTGGTGAAAAAACCCTCGGCCGTGATTCTGGACGAGCCGACCCTGGGACTCGACCCGGACGGCGCGATTCGCATTCTGGAATTGATCAAGGGTTTGAATCGCGAGCACAAGCTGACGGTCATGTTGTCGTCGCACCAATTGCAGCAGGTGCAGCAGATCTGCAACCGCGTCGGCATCATCGTCAAAGGCCGGCTAATTGTGCATGGCGAGATGGACGCGCTCGGCAAAGCGATCTTGAAGGGTCGCCAGTGGAATTTCCTTGTCGAAGTGGCCGGCAATAGCGACGGCTTGGAGCGCGAGCTGCAGGCGATTGCCGGTGTTGACGAAGTGGAAAAGCGCACCCACGGCTGGTTTCTGCGCTGCACGGAAGACGTGCGCAGCGCCGTCGTTGGACTGGTCACGCGCAAAGGGCTGTCGCTCTTGCAGTTGCGCTCCGAGGACCCGACCCTCGAAGAAATCTACCTGAAATATTTTCGCGAGGCATAGCCATGAGCGTGGTGTTTTGGAAAGAGTTGGCGGATCACTTCAGCAGCCGCCGCTTCATGATTCTGTTGATCATCATCGTGCTCTCCGGCCTGTGGGCGACCTACGCCACTGGCCAGGCGATCCGCCAGAACACCGAAACCGTGCCCTCGCAGTACGTCTTCTTGCTGCTGCTCACGTCGAGCGGCGAGACGCTTTTCTCCCTGGCAACTTTCTTAGGATTTTTCGGGCCGCTCGTAGGTATCACGCTCGGCTTCGACTCGATCTCCGGCGAATACGCCCGCGGCACACTGAGCCGCGTGCTCTCGCAGCCCATCTATCGCGATAACCTAATCAACGGCAAGTTTTTCGCCGGCCTGACCACCGTCGGGGTGCTATGGGGCTCAATTCTGCTGCTGGTCATTGGCCTCGGCATCACGCTGCTCGGTTTTCCTCCCAACGGCGAAGAGATCTGGCGTATGCTCATCTTCACTACAGTTGGGGTTTTCTACGTTGGCTTTTGGCTCGCCCTTGCGATGCTTTTCTCATTGCTGTTTCAAAAGACTGTCACCGCGGCGCTGGCATCGATGGCGGTCTGGCTGTTTCTCTCACTATTTGTCGCAGTCGTAAGCTCCGCCATCGGCGGTTTGATCGTCCCCGAAGCGACGACCCCTGAAGCGCTGGCAAAGCGCGCGGATATCGAGAACATCGTCGGCCGCATATCGCCAAGCACACTGTTCAATGAAAGCGTTGGAATCTTGCTGAACCCGGCGGCGCGGGTTTTCGGCATGGCGCTGCAAAGCCAAGCCGAAGGTATTTTGCCGACCCCCCTCGCGTTGGAGCAGAGTCTGAATCTCATCTGGCCGCATATCACGACCATCTTCGGTTTGGTCGCGGTCTGCTTCGGCATCTCCTATATCATCTTCATGCGCGCTGAAATTCGCGCCTGAGCGGAATCCGTTTCGAGTTTGGCGTTTCGGGTTTCGCGTTCAAACCCGTCAGGCGGTCACTCGCCAACGCTCTGCAAAACTATTTCGCATTGGGATTGTTGATATATAAACCACTTCTGATTACTATCGGGAGAATTTCAATCTATCCCGCCTGTGTCACAAGGAGGAAATGAATGGCTTACCAAGATCTACGTGAGTACGTCGCGACATTGGAGAAGCATGGCAAACTGAAACGGGTCACCAAAGAAGTCGACAAAGATTGGGAGATTGCCGCGGTTTGCCGTCAGCTCTTCAAGAAAATCCCGCCGCACAAGCGCCCGGCGTTGGTGTTTGAAAACGTCAAAGGTTACGACATCCCAGTTGTTGCTGGAGTGCTCGGCGCGTCGCGCGAGATCTACGCGATGGGTTTGCAGACCGAATCGGTGGAAGGCATCAACCGCAAATGGGATCATGCCTTAGAAAACCCGATTGAACCGCGCATCGTCAAAACCGCGCCTTGCAAGGAAAACATTCTGCACGGCGATGATGTGGATATTACCAAGCTGCCGGTGCCGACCTGGACGGTCGGCGAAGATCCGGCGCCCTTTTTTACCTCGCCCTATCTGATCACTAAAGACCCTGAGACCGGCGTGCGCAACATCGGCACCTATCGCATGCAAGTCAAAAGCAAGAACAAGACAGGCCTGTTGATCGGCAAACGCCAGGATATGGCCTGGCACATCTACAAAAACAACGCGAAGAATCAACCAACGCCGTGCGCGGTTGTGATCGGTGCCGACCCATCCATCGGCTATGTGTCGGTGTCCAAGATTTCCGAAGCCCTCGATGAGTTCGCCGTCGCCGGTGCGCTGCGCGGCCAGCCGGTCGATTTAGTGCCCTGCGAGACGATTCCTTTGGAAGTGCCCGCAACTGCAGAAATTGTTCTTGAAGGCGAGATTCCACCCAACGCCGTCGAGCCCGAGGGTCCGTTTGGCGAATACACCGGCTACATGGGTCCGGCGGGGAACGAGCCGTTCTTCAACATCAAATGTATGACCTTTCGCAACAAGCCGCTCTATCAAGCGTTCATCAGCCAGATGCCGCCGTCGGAGTCGAGCTGCATCCGCGGCATCGGCCGCGAGTGGCCGCTGTTTAAACATTTGAAAGACACGCTGCGCATTCCGATCAAGGACTTGCGTTTGAAAGAAGCCGGCGGCAGCGGCGCCTATCTCGTTATTTCACTCAAAAAACAATTCGACGGCCAAGTGCGCCAGCTCATGTACGGCGCCTGGTCACAACGCACCGGCTTCGGCAAGCTTACGGTCGTTGTCGACGACGACATCGACGTCTGGGACGACTTCGCAGTCGACTGGGCGCTCAGCTGGCATGTGCGGCCGGCGCAAGATGTCTACATCGAGCGGGACGTGCAGGCTGTCGGCCTCGACCCGTCGCAGGCGCCGGCCGACGTCGTGCAACATCACCCGAGCCGCTACGTCGGCTCGCGCATCGGTATCGACGCCACGCGCAAACATAAATATCCGGCAATCTCCTTGCCGCCCAAAGAACACCTGGAGATAGTGGCGACCCGCTGGCACGAGTACGGCATCGAGGACTAAGCGCCATAGGGGTTAGTCCATTCCAGATTCCAAAATCAAGATTCCAGATTGCCAGGCTATGCCGATCCGATAATCTGGAATATGGAATCTGTAATTTGGAATCTAAGAAGCTGCGCTAAGCGCGCATCTTCTTGGCCGCCGCCATGATCGATTCGATGATCTTCTTATAGCCGGTGCAGCGGCAAATATTGCCGTGCATGAAATGTTTGAGATATTCTTCGGTGGGACTGGGGTTCTCATCCAGCAGCGCCTTGGAAGCCAGGATCATCCCGGGTGTGCAAAAGCCGCATTGAAAGCCGCCGTGCTCGATAAAAGCTTCCTGCAGCGGATGCAGCTTGCCGTCGTCGGCCAAACCTTCGATGGTCAATACCGATTTGCCGCGCACTTCGAACGCCAAGGTCGTGCAGGCGCTGAGCGGTCGGCCGTCCACGAGGATGGTGCACGCGCCGCACACTTGCACGTCGCACGAACGCTTCGCCCCGGTCATGCCCAAACGGTCGCGCACGACGTCGAGCAACAGCTCGTGGGGCTCGACTTCAAGTTCTTGCAAGCGGCCATTGAGAGTGAAGGAAATCGGAATGGTTTGAGACATCGCCTTAGACATTAGATTAACTCCCGGAAACTTAACACTGAGCTAGAGCGGCCTGGAACGCGCGCTTGAGCAGCACGCCGACAATGTGTTCTTTGTAATCCTGCGAGCCGTGCAGATCGCTAATCGCTTGCGACGCTTTGCCGGCAATCTCTCCAGCCCGCGCGAGATTGCGCGTCGCCTCATCGGTGCTCTTGCCTTGCAGCAGCGCTTCGGCCTCGGCGACGCGCTTGGGCGCCGGGCCGGCGCAACCGACCGCAACTCGCGCCTGGCTCACAGTACCGCCGTTGACCGTGATCGCCACGGCGACACCGACACTGGGTCGTTCCAAATAGCCGAACTTCAAATAGGCGATTCCCGAGCGGGGTGCCGGCACCGGCACCTCGATGGCGGTGAGCAATTCGTCGGCGCCGAGCGATGTTTCATAGGCGTCGACGAGAAAATCCTGCGCCGCGATGGCGCGCTTGGAACCACCCTTCTCGGCGATCATCTTCGCATCGAGAGCCATCAGCAAAGTGCCTGGGTCCGCATGCGGCTCGGCAAAGCATAGATTGCCGCCGAGAGTGCCGGCTTGGCGCACGCGCACGTTGGCAACGTTGTTTTCAAGTTTGACCAGTGCCGGCAGGGTTTGCTGCAGCAGCGCCGACTGCTCCAGCTGATGATGGGTACAAAGCGCACCGATGCGGATCGCGCCGTTATCGCGCGCCACTTCGTTCAAGCGAAGTTTTTTGATGTTGACCAGCCGTTCATATTGAACCAGGCCCTCTTTCATCGCCAACAACAATTCGGTCCCACCGGCGTAGACTTTGGCAGACTCACCAAAGCGCCCCAATAGCTCGGTGGCTTCGCTTACGCTACCCGGCTCCTCTAAGCGGAAACGTCGCAGCATTCTAGGAATCTCCTTCTAATTGCTTTTTTACCGCTTGAGCAAACTCATCGAGCACCTGATCGGCTTTGCGCTTGATAATGCCGTGCCCTAGTGCGGCGAGTTTACCGAGAATATCGACACCCGCGGTGAAACTGAGTGTGGTCTTGTCAGTGTCCCCTTGCAGACGGACGTCTAAATCGATCTTCATGCGGCTGCCGATCTTGTTATCCGCACCCGACGCTTGCGCCTTGATGCGCGACAGTTCCTCACGTTCCAGGACTTCGATGGTCGTCGGGAATTCCACTTTGAAGGGTCCGACCTTCTCCACCATCGTGGCCGCGTAGCGCTTGCCGGCTTCAACGGTCTTCGCCTCTTTGCAACCGGGGACGCAGGCGATAAAACGATCGACGTCCCAAATGAAGCTCCAGACTTTTTCTTTAGATGCGTGAATATCGACGGATTTTTCGAACTGCAACGGTGACTCCTTGCTTGATCATTTTTTGCTATCAGAAGCTTGCCAAACAGGCAAGGGAATTCGCGTTTTTTAGCGGGCTCGATGGGTGCTGCGCACCGGGAGAGGCGCGCGGAGATAGCGAATTATAGGTTAGCTCAGGCCGGCAGCGTCTTTGACGTCTTTCAGCTCTTTGCTCAGATAGATTTTGAGCTTTTTCTTGACTCGTTCTTCAATCTGACGCACGCGCTCGCGGCTGATACTGTATTTCTCGCCGATCTCGCGCAACGTTAAGGGATCTTCGTTAAGCAGCCGCTCACGGTAGATCACCAATTCTTTGTCCTTGAGCGATTTCGCGAAAGTCTCCATCTTTTCACGTAACAGCTGCTGGTACTGCGTTTCCGCAAACTGCTCCTCGGGGGTCTGTTTGTCGTCAGGCAAAAAATGCAGCAGCGTCGCTTCATCGTCGTTGCCAATCGGCACGTCGACCGATAAGTCCCGGCTCGCCAGCCGCTGTTCCATCTCGACGACTTCGTCTTCCTTGACGTTCAAGCGTTGCGCGAGCAGCTTTGGGCCAGGGGTGATGCCTTCGGCTTCGAGCTTTTCTTTTTCTTTTTGCAAATTAAAAAACAGCTTGCGCTGCGCCTGGGTGGTGCCAATCTTCACCATGCGCCAATCACTCATTATGTAACGAATCATGTAGGCGCGAATCCACCAGACCGCATAGGACGGGAAGCGCACGCCGCGATAGGGGTCGAAGTTCTTCACCGCCTCCATCAACCCCATATTGCCTTCTTGAATGAGGTCCAAAAGATTTTTCAGCGCCTTCTGATATTCCCGCGCGATCATCACCACCAAGCGCAGGTTGCCGGTGACCAATTTGTAAGCCGCTTCCAGATCGCCGTATTCTTTGTACTGCACGGCGAGTTTGTGTTCTTCCTCTCGGCTCAAAAGCGGAAATCGGCGAATCTCCGCGAGGTAGCGCTGCAGCGGATCATAGGGAACCAGCGCTTTGGCGCCCTCTTGCGGCTCCTCATCGTTGACAAGATCTTTGGAAAGCTCTGCCGTGAGGGCGGAGATGTCTTCCTGGAGGTCTTTATCTTCTTCGGCCATTAGCCCTGCCTAACCCAAGTTTGCCAAAGAAAGAAGGATTGCGAAGGACGCAACAACCGTTTAGGACCAAAAATTGAGAGAATGACCGCCTATCGAAATTTCGGCGGCAAAAAATTGGGTGGAACAACCTATAACGAATTGGCAACCTTGCGCACTTTCCCGTCAGCGATCTCGCGCAGCGCCACGACAACTTCACGGTTGTCGGATTCGATCAGCGGCTTGGCGCCCTTGAAGAGCTGGCGCGCGCGCTTCGATGCCAGCATCACGAGCTCAAAACGGTTGTTCACGTTCTTTAAGCAATCTTCCACGGTAATACGCGACATTGCACGCTCCCCTTTTATGACTTTAATGAATATAAAACCAAATTTCGCCGAGGCAGTCAACGAACGATCTGCCGCGATTGGAGGTGGGAAACAGTAAACGGGGGAATTAATGCTCGATTTCTCGAGCGGCGCGCGGCTTAGCAAAGGCCATATCCAATGCGATGCCGGTGACAATCGCTTGCCAAGCCTCGTCCTCAGACAGCCCATGACCCTTAATGGAGCGCCAAAGATAGATGATCTCTTCCTCGGAGACCGACTCAAGGAAGTCTTGATCGTGATTCAAATCAGTGTCGATTGCTGGAGTCTGCCGCATAAGTTTTCGCCGTGCTTAGTGAATAACCTGCTGCAGAAACATAACAGCAAGCAACATGCCAACAGCTTGAAAGGGCAAAATCGCGGTATATTGGGGGGTTCCAATATTCCCCCAGCCGGTAGCTCTGCTGATCCTTTGGCACCTGCGCTCAAAAAACTGACAACCTGCGCAGGGAAATTCCCACAATCAGTCGATCACGGCGATACCGGAAATCTCAATCATGCAATCAGGATTGTACAGCCGCTTCACTTCGACGAGAGTTATGGCGGGAAAGAACTTGCCAAAGACCGCGCGATAGGAGCTGCCGAGCGGTTTGGTATTGTTCCAATAGGCTTCTAGCTGCGTAACGTAAATCGTCAAAACTGCGTATTGATTGGGCCGCCCGCCCACCGCTTCGATGGCGGTTTTCAAGTTGCGCATCACGCGGTCGAATTGCGCAACAAAATCGCCCTTTCCGACCACCTGGCCGTTTTCGTCGAAGGGCGCCTGGCCGGCAATATGGACCACCGTGCCGCCGGTGATCTTGGCGACGTGGGCGTAACCGACCGGCTTCTCCAGGCCATTGGGATTGATCAACTCGAAAGGCATTGCTGCTTTTACTCCTGCTATCCGTTGAGACCAGTGGTTGCCGGACTCCAGTACTCGATAAAATTCTTAAGCTCACCAACTATGTCATCGGATGCCGCCACGTACGGCAGAATCACCCGCGTCGCTCCCGCTTCTTGATAGGGCTTGATCTGTGCCACAACTTCCTCGGCAGAAGTCGCCGCCGCCATCGGCAAACTGTTGAAGAGTTTGTCCGTAATCAGCTTGCGCGCTTCATGAAAACCACCGCTCTTCCATGCCGCGCGCATCGCTTCCACTTCGGCTTGGAAACCCATGCGCCCCAAAAGATCGCGATAATAATCCGCCAGCGCGTAATAGGTCAACGCATGGCTCAACGCGTCGCGCGCCGCCGCATAGGTTGGCGCAATCGAGCAGCGAATCTTGCAGATGATCTCCATCTGCGCCGGGTCCTTGCCCACCTCTTTGCCGCCCTCGCGCACCGCATCGGCGATGCGACGAATCTCGGCAGGATTGGCCATGTTGATCAACACGCCGTCAGTGATACGACCGGCAAGCTTGGTCATTTGCGGACCGAACGCAGCGAGGTAGACGGGTATGGGATTTTTGCTCGGCTTGAAAGCCATCTTGAACGCATGGGACGAGAAGTATTGGCCGTCAAAATCGAGCTTCTCGCCGCGCATAGCGCGCCGGACGATTTCCAAGTACTCCTGAATGCGCCCGAGCGGATGATCCATGGTCAGCCCATGCCAACGCGCAATCGTTGGATTGGAAGAGCCGACGCCGAGCAAGAAGCGCCCGCGCGAAAGCTCGTCGAGACCGACCGCTTGCAGGGCCAACGTCGCCGGCGTGCGGCCGAGAATGTGATAGACCGCTGAGCCGATTTTCATGCGGCTCGTCACCGCCGCCACCGCGCTCAACATCACCGTCGGGTCTTTATTATTCGCCTCACCGCCCCAGGCGCAGCCAAAGCCATGCTGCTCGGCCAAACGCGCCAGCTCGGGAATGGCATCCATCGGAAGCTGCGCGCCGGAGTTAAACTCGATGTCGATCTTCATGGACTAATCAGACGTAGCTCGCCGGCAAGGCGGTGGAAAAGACTTTTATATTCTCGGTCTTTTCGACGTGGCGAATGAAGCGATATTTGTTTTCGACTTCGTCGAGGGGAAACGGCGCCACATCGACTCTTTCGGCGGTCACCTTGGCGCCGATAAACGTGCCGGCATTGCCCGCCACCGCGTCCCTAACCAGCTTGGCGAATGAATCGACCGATTCAGCCCAAAAAGAATTTTCAATGCCAGCGGCGCGGGCGATGCCGACCAAGTCGGTGCCGCAGCCGGTGGCGGTCTTTTTACTGCCTGAAGCTTCATAGACCTCGTTGTCGAAGACGATATGAACGAGATTCTTTGGCTTCATGCGCGCGACGGTTGGCAGCGAACAGAGATTCATCAACAACGAACCGTCGCCGTCGAGGGCGATCACTTTGCGATGCGGAAGCCCTAACGCCATGCCCAGGGCAATCGACGAACACAGCCCAAGGGTGCGCACGCGAAAATTGCCGTCGCTGGGGTGCAGCGCGTTCCACTCCAGTGTCATCGCGCCTGCCGAGCTAACGACTAAGGCGTCTTGCGCCTCTGCAGCGACTGCTTTGAGACAATCAAACCGTTTCACAAATGTTCCTGCTATAGCGACTTCAGAACCGAGCGCCGCCCCAAAACTTCCTTGGTCAACAACAACGCCACCGGACGCTTGGCGTCTTCCGTCAGAATCTGTGCCCGTTTGATCAGCTCCGGCGCGTCGTCCGGATCGCGCATGATGTAGTAGCGGATACCCAAAGCCTGAAGCACGGGCTCGGTCATGCTGCCGCTGGTGGCAAAGGTGCGGTCGCCGATGTCGCCGGCGTAGTAAATCAACAGCAACAGCGGAATCTGATATTGCAAGAGCGTACTGACAATCGCGTTATTGCTATTGAAAAACCCGCCGTTTTGCATGATCGCCGCACACTTCTTACCGACCAGATAAGCGCCGGCGCAGATGCCAATGCCCTCTTCCTCGCGGCACAGCGGCACGTGAATAACGTCGCGGTCTTCCTCCACTTCGTGCAGCAGCTGGGACAGATTGATATCGGGCAACGTGGCAATCAGACTGATGCCTGCGCCTTTCAACCCGCTGACGATTGTTTTGGCTGCGCTTTCCGCGCTCACGAAATTTCCTTCCCTGCTGGATTGAGTATTTCGCTTAACACCAAACGGTTAGGGGTTCAATCGCCGCCTCGCCAATTGTTCCCCAAAAAAAGTTCCGGCCGATATTGGCGTCGGTGTTACAAAACAGAAAGTTGATTTCATCGGCCGCCAGCGCCACGCTGCCGCCGCGGACTACCACATCTTCGGCATCGAGGCCATGCTTATCGAACAAACGGTTTTCCAAAGCAGCGTAGAGATGCATGAAACCACCGGTGACGGCGCAGGTGCCGATCCGCACTTACGCCGCAGGCTCTCCCGGCTTGGCCAAGTAAAGATTCGCCTGGGCCCCGCCTGCCCCGAGCATGAGCAGGGTAAGACCAAGAATACCTCTCGACAAATGCCAATGGTTCATAGGGGCTCCTCAACGATCGTGCCGATTCAATGCTTCCTGGAGAACCTTCGGGATACGCGCAATCCGCCCCGCGTTATCGATGCAGGCATGCTGGGTCGAACCGGTCGCCAAAAGAGCTCTGTCCGCTTCGCGCGTGATCCGATAGTTAAACACGAGCGACGCGCGGCCCATCTCTGTCAACGTCGTCTCGATCGCAACCACGTCGTCATAGCGCGCCGATTGTGAATAGCGACACTGCACTTCGGTTACCGGGAAATGCAGCCCCTCTGCCTCGATTGTCGAGTATGAAACGCCGATCTCACGCAGGAACTCCGAGCGCCCACGCTCGAACCAGCGCAAATAATTGGCGTAGTACACCACACCCATCTGATCGGTGTCACCATAGATGACCCGATAGGTACAAGTATTCTTCGGTGGAGTGCTGAGCTTCATCGCCTGACGGCTGCGCGACCCTACCGCTGCGCTATTTCATCCAAGGCCCAGCGAATTTCTTCCCGCACGGCGCCGTCGTCCTCTATCCCTAAGCGCTCGTCGAGTGCCCGCCGGGCCGCTTGCGTCGCAACCCGCCCCAACGCCCAGGCGACGTGACTGCGCACCAACGGCTCGTGATCGCCAAGCGCCAGGGCCAATGCCGGCACAGTCTCGGGGTTGCCGACATTGCCGAGCGCCACTGCGACATTGCGCAACAAGCCGCGGCGTTTGGCACGCAGGATCGGGCTGCCGCGAAAACGGCGGCGAAACTCGTCGTCGGTGATCGACAGCAGCGCGATCAAGTCCGGCGCATGAAGTCCGGCGCGCGGCAGAAAAGCATTCTCCAAAGTCGCTTGCGCCTTGACGTTGTAAGGGCAAACCTCCTGGCAGATGTCGCACCCGAAAATATGATTGCCCACCAGCGGCCGCAGATGGCGCGGCATGGCACCTTTTAGCTCAATCGTCAGGTAGGAAATACAGCGCCGCGCGTCGAGCACGTAGGGACCGACGAAGGCCTGCGTCGGACACGCTTTCAGACAGAGCTCGCAGTGTCCGCAGCGGTCGCGGATCGGCCGGTCATAGGCCAACGGCAGATCGAGAAATAACTCACCTAAAAAAAACCAGCTGCCTTTCTTGGGCGAAATTAGCTGGGTGTTCTTGCCGATCCAGCCAAGGCCGGCGATGCCGGCAAAATCGCGCTCCAGCACCGGTGCCGAATCGACAAAGGATCGCCCTTGCACCGGGCCGCCATGAAGTCCACGAATCTCTTCGAGCAACGCGTCGAGCTTGGCTTTCATCACATCGTGGTAGTCATCGCCCCAGGCGTAGCGCGAAATCCACCCTTCTGGCTCGCTAGAAAGCTCTGGCCGCAACCCCGAGGTGTAATAGTTCATGCCCACGGAAACAATCGAAGCCGCCCAGGGCGCCAATTCCTTGGGCTCGCGCCGGAGTTGCTCAGTGCGCGTCATGTAGCCCAGCTCACCGGCAAAGCCTTCACGCAGCCATTGGGCGAAAGACTGCTCGTGCAACGGCGGCCGCGCAGCCGAAATGCCTGCCAGCTCAAACCCTAACTGCTGCGCGCGTTCTTTAATCTCTTGCGACAGCAACGCGGATGGGTCCAAGTCACTCCGCTTCATGGGGGGTCCCGCAGCTCGCGGTTTAATGCAACGAAGGCTTGTTGTCGGGATCTGACTCTTCTGGCTCGAGAAAAGGCTTGCGTCCGGCGAACCCGTCTTCGATACGATGCCAGAAATTCACGCTCGGCTCACCGATCTGCCAGCAAAGAAAAACCACTTCGTTACCCAGCATGCAGGGAAAATCGATCAAACCTTGCTCAGCGCCTTTACAAATGCAGCCGTGGCTCTGAATCTCATTGACCCATTCTTTCACTTGAGCGATGAGCCGCGCGATGTCGCCGTTTTCCTGCAAACGATCGAGCAGATTGGGCGCTTCGGGATCAAGCCGCTCGGTGCGAATGACGGTTTCACTGGCGCTGCGCAGGCGCCGAATATTTTCCAGAATTTTTTCAACAATCGGCCGCACTATGGGCAGCAAAGCGTTGGCTTCGTTGATAGTGAAAAGCTTGGTGAAGTTTTCTGCCTGTGCCATGACCGCGTGCCACTAAGAAGCTAAGGTTTTTCTGATTTCGCGCAGGAGCGCGATGTTGTCCGAGTGGCCCGTCATGCGCGCCGTGATCGCGCCGCGAATGGGTCTGCCAAGTAGAAAGAAATCTCCGAGGATATCGAGAATCTTGTGGCGCGCCAGCTCATCGGGGAAACGCAACTGCGTGTTGACGATCTTTTCGTCGTCGATCAAAATAAAATTGCTCAAGCGTCCGCCGTTGGCGAGCCCCATGGTCTGCAGCATGGCGATGTCCTTAAGAAAGCCAAAGGTGCGCGCCGGAGCGATCTCTTTTTTGAATGAGGCCGCGCCGCGGTGCCGGTAGAGATACTCTTGCTGCCCCACCGGTTTCGGATACTTCAAGACGTAGCGCACTGAAAAATCTTCCGCCGGTTCGATGGCGATCGCTTCGCCGCCCTGGGTCTCGACAGCATAGCGCCGGTCGATTTTGATTTCGCCGCACTCTTCGTCTTGTTCTTCGACACCGGCCTCTTCGATCAGGCGGCAAAACTCGATGGCGGAGCCGTCCAAGATCGGCACCTCACTTTGTACTTTCACCAGCAGATTCGTAATGCCATGGCCGTGCAGCGCGGCGAGAAAATGCTCCACCGTCGCCACCGAAAAACCGCCGTTGCGCAGCGAGGTGGCAAAACCGGTGGAGACGACGTTATCCAGGTGCGCGCGCACGGTTTCATCCGCCGACAAGCCGGTAAAAACAATCCCGCTGTTGGCCGGCAGCGGATGCAGCACAAGGCCGGTTTTTACTCCCGAGTGGAGCCCCTGTCCGGAAGTCACCACGCTCTTCCTGAGCGTCTTCTGCTTGAGCACGGCGGTGGCGCGCGCTTCGCTCGCTTTGCTGCGTTTTTTGGTTTTGGTCTGGCTTTGCGCGAGCTCGCCTACGTCATCGCTGGGGAGCTCACCCAGCGCGCGCCGCACGGTTAACAGTAGCCCATCGATGGACAGCGGCTTCTCGATAAAATCAAACGCGCCGTGCTTGGTCGCCGTCACCGCCGTATGAATATTACCGTGGCCGGAGATCATAACCACGTTGAGCTGCGGTTTCTTGTGTTTGATCTCTTTCAGCAACTCGATGCCGTCGGTCTGCGCCATCCAGATATCGAGCAAGACCAGCCCTGGCTTGTCGCGGTCGATCATCTGCAAAACCGCGCCGCAATCGCCAGTGTCCAAGACGCGATAGCCTTCATCACTTAAGACTTCGCGCACCGACTCCCGGACCGCCGGTTCGTCGTCGACGACAAGTATAGTCTTTTCGGCAACCGCTACGCTCACCCGCGCCTCCCTCAACTGTTAAGAACTGTCCGCGCTCGCTGCGCTTCTTGCACTTGCGCAGCCGGCAGCTCGATCACGAACTTGGTCCCTCTGGGCTCATTGGCCACAACGCGAATGCGTCCATGATGATCGTCCACTATAGCATTTACGATCGACAAACCCAGACCAGTACCGTTCTTCTTGGTCGAAAAGTAGGGCTCGAACATCTGCGCCCGGACATGGGCGGGCAACCCCGCGCCGTTATCAGCAATGGTGAGGCGCACACAGCCTTGGGCAGCGTCGTGCTGCGAGGTCAAAATAATCTGCCCGTCACTGTGGTTCTCGGATTGCACGGCAGCCACCGCATTATCCAAGAGATTGACCAAGGCCCGTTTCATTTGCACGCGATCGAGATTGACATCCGGCAGCGTCCCTGAGTTGAACTGAAAATCGATCTCATCATGCCCCTCCTGATACAAGAAGAGCGCATCGCGGACGATTTCGTTCAAGTCGTTGGCGCTAATTTGCGCCGTCGGCAGACGGTTGAACTGCGAGAAGGAATTGACCAGGTTTTTCAGTTCTTCTACCTGGGCGATGATGGTCGACGTGCACTTGTCAAGGATCGCGCCATCGCCCTGCAACAACGGCGCGTAGCGTTTGCGCAGGCGCTCCGCCGATAATTGAATCGGGGTCAGCGGATTCTTGATTTCATGGGCCAAACGCTGCGCAACCTCGCGCCAGGCTTCCATGCGCTGCACTTTCTGAATCTGGGTGATGTCCTCGAGAAACAGCAGCACACCGAGAGGCTTGCCATCCTCATCGCACAGCGCCGCTGCGATAACGACCAAAGTCACCGGCGGGTCCGCCTGCGGCAGCTGGATCTGCCGGTCCAGCGTCTCCTGCCCTTGGGCGTTGTCGACCAGCTCACGCATGGCCGCGAGAAATTCCGCTTGAAACACTTCTTGATATTTTTTCCCGAGCGCGCCGGCGGCGCTTATATTCAGCATTTTCGCCGCGGCTTTGTTCCACGTCGTGATCGTCCCCGAAGGATCGATCGAGACAACCCCCGCGGCAATATTGGCAAGCAGCATCTCGACCAGTTTGCCATGGCGCTCAATTTCAATCCTACTGCGCTTCAAATCGGCGGTCATCGAGTTAAACGAATTGACCAACACGCCGACTTCGTCATCGCCGGCGGCTTCGATCTTATAATCTAAGTTGCCCTGGGCCACTTGATGCGTGCCATCGGCAAGTTTCTGTATCGGCACGGTAATGCCGCGCGCCAAGTAGAGCCCAAACCAGAGCGCCACCAAAATCACCACCAGCGTCACCAGCAAGAGTGTGCCAACGTAGGTGTACTTGAGGGGCCCCTCCATCACCTCCTGCCGTTTGAATTGTCCGTAGGATTCCGAGATCAGCTTGGATTGCTTCCTTAGACTCTTGTCGACGTAGTAGTCGACCACCAGCGCGCCGGCGATTTGCTCTTGGGAATTGCGCAGCGGCGCGGCCGCGCGAATCACTTCGCCTTCACCGAATTCTTGGGTCGTCACCGACTCCTGGCCGCGCAGCGCTTGCTTGAGAAACTCACCGTTGGCTTCGATGGGCGCCACCTTGTAGGCTTCCGGGTCGACCGATACGGCGAGGATTTGCCTTTCAGGGGAAATCACCTGGAGCGCCCCCAAACGGTATTCGCGCTGCTTGGCCTGCACGTAGCTTCTCAAGCCATCGCTCCGCCCCGCATCCACCAAGCGTTGTTGTGAAATCTGCTGGCCCAGCTGCTTGGCGAAACCGATGGCGTTGTCCGCCGCGCTTTGGTAGTAGGTTTCTTGAATTCCCGCCGCGCCTTTAACCGCGGCGCCGATCTGCGGATCGAACCACCGATCGAAGGCGCGCGTGACAAATCCTCCGGCAACGAAAAACAAAAGCAGGTTGGAACCCAAGGACAAGCCCACCATCGCCAGGACCAATTGCCACTGCAGCCGGGACCGGCGCGCACCACGCTTGCTTTCCCAAAATACTTTGACCAAATTGCGCACCACCAGAAAGGCCAGCAAGCCGAACAGGATGATATTGAGATTGATCAAGAGAAAAAAGCTGATGTTGCTGAGCAGCGAGCTCTCTGTGGCCGCATCCGGAGGCTGCACTTCGATGAAAGCAAACACCAGAATCATCACCACGGTCACGGCGATGACAATGCCCTCGCGCCGGCGGCGCTTGAGGTCTTCGAGCCGCAGAGTCTCTTCAATCGGCAGGCTGGTCGCAGGGGCGTTCATGGGTCAAAAAAACTCTATCGTCGCAGGAAATAAAGGACAAGCGAAACTAGGACGCTGATGACAATGCAAGTGGTCAACGGGAAATAGAAATTAAAGCCGTCGCGCTCGATCTTGATATCGCCCGGGAGATTGCCGAGCCAGGGGAACTTGCCCGCCAAAGAAACCAACACGCCGACAGCCACCAGAGCCAGACCCACAACGATCAGAGTGCGACCGATACCGCCCATAGGTATCTCGCTAGAACAGGCTTCCTTGATTGTTTTTCGGCGCGGCCACAGCCTGCTTGCGGCCGAAGTGATCGAAGGCGAGCGCCGTCGCCACACGCCCGCGCGGCGTGCGCTGCAAAAAGCCGGCTTGGATCAAGAACGGTTCATAGACATCTTCGATGGTGTCCTTCTCCTCGCCGATGGCAGCCGCCAACGTATCGACGCCCACTGGGCCGCCGGCAAACTTGTCGATGACGGTGAGTAGCAGTAGCGTATCCATCTTGTCCAGGCCGAGGCGATCCACTTCGAGCATTTTTAGCGCCGCTTCGGTCAAGCTTTTCGTAATCGCGCCGTCGCCTTTGACTTGGACGTAGTCGCGCACCCGGCGCAACAGCCGATTGGCGATGCGCGGCGTGCCGCGCGAGCGCAGCGCGATTTCGCGGATGCCATCATCGTCGCCTTTGACGCCGAGGATCGACGCCGAGCGTTTGAGAATCCGCGACAGCGCCGCTTCGTCATAGAAGTCCAAACGAAAAATATGGCCAAAGCGATCGCGCAGCGGCGAGGTCAGCAAGCCCGAGCGCGTGGTCGCGCCGACCAACGTAAAGCGTTTCAGCTCCAGCTTAATCGAGCGCGCCGCCGGCCCCTGGCCGATCATGATGTCGATCTGGCAATCTTCCATCGCCGGATAAAGCACCTCTTCGATGACCGGATTCATGCGATGAATTTCATCAATGAAAAGAATGTCGCCATCGTCGAGGTTGGTCAGCAGCGCCGCCAAATCGCCCGGCCGCTCGACCACCGGCCCCGAGGTCGCTTTGATATTGACGCCCATCTCGCGCGCGATGATGTAAGCCAGCGAGGTCTTGCCCAAACCGGGCGGGCCGTGAAACAGCACATGGTCCAAGACATCGCTGCGCGCCCGCGCCGCGGCGATGGCGACCTTGAGATTTTCCTTGACGCTGTCCTGGCCGATGTACTCGTCGAAACCGCGCGGCCGCAGGCTGACATCGAAGCTGAACTCTTCGTCGCTCCGGCTACCGTCGACCATCGTGTTGCGTGTTGTTGTCATGGCCGGTTTACAGACTCATGTTGCGCAACGATTCTTTGAGCACGTCTGCCAACGCAGCAGAACCGTTCTTTAACACCTCACGAACGTTCTTTTCTGCGTCGACCTTACGATAGCCCAAATTGACCAGCGCCGAAACCGCGTCAATAAACAGCTCCGAACCGGCATCGTCCGTGTGGGTCGCCGAGGCCTGTGCCAAAAAGTTCACGAACTTGTCTTTCAGCTCGACGATCATCCGCTCGGCAAGTTTCTTGCCGACGCCTGGAATCGCAACCAGCCGCAGCTGATCGCCATCGCGCAGTGCCCGCGCCAGATCTTGCGCCGGAATGCCCGAGAGAATATTCAGCGCGAGCTTGGGCCCGATGCCGCCGACGCCGTTGAGCAAGAGAAACACTTGCTTTTCTTGCCAGTCGTGAAAGCCGAATAGTTGAATGGCATCTTCGCGCACATGCGTGTGAATCTGCAAATACAGCGACGAGCCGACCTCCGGCAAACGGTAGAAGACGTTGAGCGGGATGAAGACTTGATAGCCAACGCCGGCAACGTCGATGACGACCTCGCCGGGCATCTTGGCTGCTAGGGTGCCGCGTATTTGGGCGATCACAGGATAGCGACCTACTGAGGAGTCTCGTTAGTGCCGAAATTCAAGAATGCTTCGACAAGCGCAGCATGAACGGATTCGAGAAACGAGTCCAACTTCCGTTCGGCCTGAGCCTGTCGAAGGACTCTGACGGGATAACGCGACATCGCTATTTTTGCGCCGCCGGCCGATAGTCGCGCCAACGGACCACTTTCACTCGACCGCCGGCGGCTTGCGCCAAGCGCGATTGGAAAGCCTGCCGGTGCGCGTGGCAGATCGCCGCGGCGACGGCATCGGCGGCGTCGGCGCGCAGCTCGCCATTCAAGCACAAGAGCGCCGTCACCATCTTCTGCATCTGCGGTTTGGTCGCATGGCCGTAGCCGACCACGGCGATTTTGATTTCGTTGGCCGAATACTCGCTGACCGCGATCGCTCTTTCGGCCGCCGCTAGTAGCGCGACGCCGCGCGCCTGGCCAAGCTTGAGTGCGCTTTGCGCGTTGCGCGCAAAGAAAACTTTTTCCAGACTCATCACGTTCGGCGAGTAGCGCCGCATGACGTCTTGAATGCCATGGAAGATTCGCCCCAACCGCTGGGCTTGATTCTGCACCGCCGCGGTCGCAATCGTGCCATGGGCGACATGGCTCAACTGGTTGCCGCTCACGTCGACCACACCCCAGCCAGTGGTGAGCGACCCCGGATCGATGCCCAGGATGCGCTCGCTCGGAGTATTTGCTGCGAGTCGTTTCGCCGGCAAGTGTTTCAGCTCGCTTTTTCTAATAACTCGGTAGGAATGTTGAAGTTGGAGGAGACGTTCTGCACGTCGTCGTGATCCTCCAGCTCCTCTGTCAGCTTCAAAATCTGCTCGACGTTTTTTGCATCCACGTCGACGGTATTTTTGGGGACTAAGGTTACCTGGGCGCTGGCGACGGCGATTTTTTCTTGATCGAGTTTCTCTTTGACGGTGTTGAAGTCCTCCGGCAGCGTGATCACTTCAAACACATCTTCTTCATCGCGGACGTCTTCGGCGCCGGCGTCGAGCACAATGGTCATTAACCGGTCTTCATCGATTTGCGATTTCTCGACTGTGATCAAACCTTTTTTGTCGAACATCCAAGAAACCGAGCCGGTCTCCCCCATGTTGCCGCCATGTTTGGAAAACAACCGGCGGATCTCCGACACCGTGCGATTCTTATTGTCGGTCAACACCTGGGCGATGATCGCGGTGCCGCCCGGGCCGTAGCCTTCATACTGAATCTCTTCGTAGCTCACACCCTCAAGCTCGCCCGTGCCCTTCTTGATCGCCCGCTCGATGTTATCGCTCGGCATGCTGGCCGCGCGCGCGGTAGTCACCGCCGTGCGCAGGCGCGGGTTGGCGTTGATATCGCCGCCGCCCATGCGCGCCGCGACGGTAATTTCCTTGATCAGCTTGGTGAAAATCTTACCGCGCTTGGCATCCTTGGCGGCCTTCTTGTGCTTGATCGTACTCCACTTAGAGTGACCTGACATAACTGTTACTCCCCGCTTAATTTGAGTTTGAAGCTACCATAAACCAGCGGGGGCGTAAACGGTGCAAAGCGCAGTTCTAAAATATAATGCCATTATATTGAACTTGTGAGCGATTTCTGTAACATCGGGCGATGTTGAAAACCAAAAGCTTTCCCCTCATCGGATCGATGTCTTTGCGAGTTTTTTTGTTCGGTGCCTTCACGTTAACGTTAGCGGCTTGTTCGGTGCCGCAATCGCGCGTACCCGCGCCGGCATCACCTGCACCATCGGTCCCACCGGTAGCGGCACCGACGCCCCCCACCAGTCGTGCAACTCAGACAGGCATCGCTTCCTGGTACGGCCCGGGTTTTCACGGCAAGCCGACGGCCATGGGGAACATCTACGACCAAAACGAAATCACCGCCGCGCACCAAACGCTGCCGCTAGGCACCAAGATCATGGTAACCAACTTAGATAACAACCGGTCGCTGGAAATGCCGGTCACCGACCGCGGCCCATTCGCCAAAGGAAGAATCCTCGACCTCTCCTACGCCTCCGCGCAGTCCCTCGGCGCCGTCGGTCCCGGGACCATTCCAGTGCGCATCGAAGTCCTCGACGGCCCCATTCCGGTGAGCACCATCCGAGCCACCCTCGACTACACTTTACAGTTGGGCTCCTTCAGCCAACTACAAAACGCCCACGAGTTGCGCGACCGCGCCAAATCCCACGGCGAGGTCTACGTCGTTCCAATCCAAACCAAGGCAACCACCTACTACCGCGTGCGCCTGGGAACCTTCACCGACAGAGGCGCCGCCGAAGAAAAAGCCAAGCAAGTAGCCCAGGCAGGCTTCCCGGTTGTGATTATGGAGAAGTAACGGGCGTTGAGGTGAGGGATTTGTCTCTGCTGTTTAACGTGAGTGGAAGAAATGGCTGAAGCGCGGCTTCACCCAGGTTGCTCTGGGCCGAAACGAAAGGATAACGCTCAGGATTGCGCATCATTTGTCAGCAGCTTAAGCATTGTCCCTGCCGCATCCTGCGCATCATAGGGGGACCCGACAGAATATTCAGTGTCAGCCCTAAACAAACCCATTTTCTCCCGAGCCAAGTCAGAAACCAACACCTGCAACACGTGGAACTCTTCAGCCCGATCGAGAGCGTGCAAAGTTTTCAGCAATTCTTCAGTAACCAGCAGAATGACAAGGACCGATTTGGCGCATCAGTCACGGATGACTTGGCTAATTATCGCTCAACAGCAAATACCGCGCCGCTTCTACTTTCACCCGGCCTTCGCGCACCAACTTTTCCAAGTGCGCCTGCACGGAGAACTCGGCGACGCGTTTGAGTGCCGCCGAGATGTCGACATAAATCGCTTCGGTGATATCGCCGATGGTGTTGCGGCCGCTGCGCATGGCGTTGATGACCTGCTGCTCACGCTCTAAGCGGTGCTTGATATATTCGCGCACTTTGGCTTCTGGCTTGCCAACCAAAGGGCCATGGCCGGGAAGAATTAACGTCATTTCAAAACCGAGCAAACGCTCCAGCGTTTTCATGTAATCACTCATGTTGCCGTCGGGCGGATGAATGACGGCCGTCCCATAGCCGAGAATATTATCGCCGCTGAAAAGAACTTTGTCGCTGTTTTCGTAAAAGCAGCAATGCCCCGACTCGTGGCCCGGCGTGTGCAGCACTTTAAGTTCGCCGCCGCCGAAGGTCAGCACATCGTTGTCGTCGTAAACAAAATCTTCACCACCAAGGTAGCCTTTGCGCGAGCGGTGAATGCCCAATTTCGCGCCGCAGCGTTTGCGCAGCGCCAGCGCGCCGCCGCAGTGGTCGCTGTGAATGTGTGTCAGCAGAATCTTTTCGATCTTCTTGATGCCCATGGCTTCGGCTTGCTCGATGATGCCGTCCATGTTCGAGTCGGCGCTGAGCGCCACGTCAATTACCAGGCCGCTCTCTTTGCCGACGACGTACTGATTGGTCCCCTGGAGCGTCATCAAACCAGGATTGTTAGCCGTAAACTTTCCGATGAAACCGGGCGTGTCCATGGTGGTCCTTTCGGCGGCCCAGGATTGTTGGCCTAAAAACAAAAGCGCCAGCGACGATTTGCCGAGGGTCGCTAGCGCTTGTCGTCGAGTGATCAATGGAATTATGAATTCAGAATTATGAAAGCGGAAACCGGCATTCGGTCAATTCATAATTCCGCTTTCATAATTCATACTTATGCAAGTAGCTGCCGCAATACGTACTCCAGAATGCCGCCGTGCCGGTAGTAATCCAGCTCTGCCGGTGTATCGATACGGCAGATAACTTTAAACTCGGTGCTCTTGCCATCGTCGGCCGTCGCTTTCACCGTCAGCTCCTGGCGCAGTTTCAAATCGGGGCCGATGCCGGGGATATCGAACTTCTCAAAGCCGGTAAGGCCATGAGTCTGTAAGTTCTCCCCCGGCTTGAACACCAACGGCACGATGCCCATGCCGATCAGGTTACTGCGATGAATGCGCTCGTAGCTCTCGGCAATAGCCGCCTTGATGCCCAGGAGCCGCGGCCCTTTGGCGGCCCAGTCGCGCGACGAGCCGGAGCCGTACTCTTTGCCGGCGATGACGATTAAAAACGTGCCTTCTTTTTGATACTGCATCGCCGCATCGTAGATCGACATTTGCTTGTTGTCCGGCAGGTGGACCGTCACCCCGCCTTCGGTGCCGGGAGCCAACATGTTTTTCAAACGAATGTTGGCAAAAGTCCCGCGCATCATCACTTCGTGGTTGCCGCGCCGCGCGCCGTATTGATTGTAGTCCTTCGGCAGCACGTCGTTGCCGGTCAAATAGCGCGCTGCGGGGCCGTTCTTTTCGATGGAGCCCGCCGGTGAGATATGATCGGTCGTCACGGAATCGCCGAGCAGCGCCAAGGCCCGCGCACCGCCGATCGGTTTAATCGGCGCCGGGGTTTTGCCCATGCCTTCGAAATACGGCGCTTCACGCACATAGGTCGACTGCATGTCCCACTTGAACAGCTCGCCTTGCGGCACCGGCATACCCTTCCAGCGCGCGTCACCCTCGGTGGCCTGGCTGTATTCTTTTTTGAACATCTCCTGGCGCACCGACTTGGTCATGACGGCGTCTACTTCTTCCGGCGTCGGCCAGATGTCTTTCAAATAGACCGGCTTGCCGGCCGTATCGTTGCCGAGCGGATCGTTGTAGAGATCGACGTCCATGCTGCCGGCCAACGCGTAGGCGACCACCAGCGGCGGCGAAGCTAAATAGTTGGCACGCACATTGGCGTGGATGCGCCCTTCGAAGTTTCTATTGCCTGACAAGACGGCAGCGGCGACCAGATCGCCCTCTTGAATACCATTGGCCACCGGATCGGGCAGCGGGCCGCTGTTGCCAATACAAGTCGTGCAGCCGTAACCGACGACGTGAAAACCGATTTTTTCTAAGTGCGGCAGCAAGCCGCTGTCTTTCAAATACTCAGTCACGACGCGAGATCCTGGCGCTAGGCTTGTCTTGACCCAAGGTTTTCTCGTCAAGCCTTTTTCGCCGGCTTTCTTCGCCAACAGGCCCGCGCCAATCAACACCGACGGATTCGAAGTATTGGTGCAGCTGGTGATCGCCGAGATGACCACCGAGCCATGTTTAAGATCGAACTTGTCGCCGTTTAACTGCACAGCAACTTTCTTGCTGGCATCTTTGGTTTTCATCAAGGACGGCAGCGCGTCAGCAAAAGATTTTTTGCTATCGGTGAGGGGAATCCGGTCCTGCGGCCGGCGCGGCCCTGAGATGCTCGGCACCACGCTGGCGAGATCCAATTCTAAAGTATCGCTGAACATTGGATCGGGCGACGAATCGGTGCGGAACATGCCCTGCTCTTTGGCATAGGTTTCGACGAGCTTGATCAAATCGGGATCGCGCCCAGTGAGCGTCATGTAGCGCAGCGTCTCGTCATCGATCGGGAAGTAACCAATCGTGGCGCCGTACTCCGGCCCCATGTTGCCGATGGTCGCGCGATCGGCCAGGCTCAAGCTCGACAGGCCGGACCCATAGAACTCGACGAACTTTTCCACGACACCTTTTTTGCGGAGCATCTGCACTACAGTCAGAACTAGATCGGTCGCCGTCGCCCCAGCGGGCAGCTTGCCATAGAGTTTGAAGCCAATCACTTCGGGGATCAGCATGATAATCGGCTGGCCGAGCAGCGCCGCTTCCGCTTCGATGCCACCCACGCCCCAACCGACTACACCCAAGCCATTGATCATCGGCGTGTGCGAGTCGGTGCCAACCACTGTATCGGGATAGGCGAAATGCGCGCCGTCCTTCTGGGCACGGAAAACCACCGGGGCCAGATACTCAAGATTGACTTGATGACAGATGCCGACGTCCGGCGGAATCAAACGAAAATTATCGAAGGCCATCTGCCCCCAGCGGAGAAATGCGTAGCGCTCGACGTTGCGCTCAAACTCGATTTCAGAGTTCTTATGAAACGCATCCGCCGAACCGAAGTAATCGACTTGAACGGAGTGATCGATCACTAGATCCACCGGCGCCAGTGGATTGATCTTTTTCGGATCGCCGCCGAGCCGCTTCATCGCCTCGCGCATGGCGGCGAGATCGACCACGGCGGGCACGCCGGTTAAATCCTGCATCAACACCCGCGCCGGCATGAAGGCGATTTCTTTTTCGGATTTTACTTTCGGGTTCCATTCGGCCAGCGCTTCGATATCGCCTTTGTTAACGTGATGGTTGTCCTCTTGGCGCAGCAAATTCTCAAGCAAAACTTTCAGTGATACGGGCAGCCTGGAAACGTTGGGGAAGCCGGCTTTCTCTAAAACATCGAGGCGAAAAATGTCGTAGCTCTCGCCGCCGACTTTCAGCGTTTGTCGGGTGCCGAAACTGTTTGCGTACTTCTGTGCCATGGGGCGCTCCTTACTTCGAGTAGAAATTCTAGCAGCCGGCTGAATGGAAGCGGATCATGCTTTGACTAGCTCACCATGAACGATTTCGCTCGAATTCTGTCCGTTCGTCCTGAGCCTGTCGAAGGACTCCGAAGGCTTTGGCACGCTGCCAGGTCGATTTCTTTTGTAGCTAGGGTAACCGCATAAAGCAACAGGGATTTCCCTTGACGGCGGCTTCACGCTTCGACTACTGTTCGGCCTCATCGTTCCCACGCAGAGAATACCATGAGCAAAGAAAACACTTTTGACCGAAGGGAATTCATCGGCGCCGACGATCCACGACTGGTCGCACAACATCATCGATGGCAAATACGCCGATGCCGACCTGCGCGCGCTGCGCGACTGCGGCATGCGCGCGCGCTTCCTACGGCTACAGCCGAAACTTGCAGCAGAGACCGAAAGAGACCGCTGATTTCAACGCCATTGCCAGGGTCAAACGGGAATCGATGGGCGCGTCCAATGACGGCATGCTCACCATGGGCTTCGCTTCGCGCGGCGCCGGCCACACGCCGCCTGAGGCTTCTACAGCACTTCGGAAAAAGAGCGCGGGATAATCGCCGCAACCAATCACACGTGAGCTGCGCCCCGCTCACCGCCTCGCGGCTAGCTTCCGGACTGCCCTACGTCGGCGATCTGCTCAAGCGCGGGGTCCAGTGCAGTCTCTCCGTCGATACCACCACCGTGGGCGGCAAAACAAGCCGGGATCGAGATTCACGATCCCGGCTCATCAAGATAGCTGGGTAAGATTAGCAATGAAATCGCTATTCGCCCCAGCGACCGTAATCCCAGCGGTCGTAGCCGCGGCCCCAGCGGTCTGAGTTATTGCCATGACCCCACCAACCATGGTTGCCGTAGCGGCGGTCGTTGTCATAGCGGTCGTACGGTCGCTCGTGGCGCAATGACCAGAAACCCTCGCTGATTTCACGCCTGCCCTGCTCGATCTCCGCCCTGCCCTGGCGCAGCTCGGCGCGTTTCCTATCGATCTCGGCTTGGCTGGCGCCATGGCGGTAGAGCCGCCGCAAATCCTGCCGGTCCCGCTGATACTCTTGCAAATCGCGGTGCAGCTCTGCGCGGTCGCGCTGGATTTCAGCCCAGATTGAGTTGTGCGAGCGAGCGGCGCGGCGATCGAGATCGCGCTGCCGGCTGCGCCAATCGGCATCCGCCGAGTTGGGTTGACCAATGGCCACCAAAGACAAGACGCTCAGCGCTAAAATTCCAATTTTGGTTACTTTCTTCATGGGAACCTCCTTGCAGACTTAGACGGGCCATCCCCTCCGACGTTAACGCGCACAAGGAAGGCGATTTCCGAGTAGCTATAGCCAAGTTCGAAACCTTGGGGTAGATTGAGGTGCCTCGCAGTGGAATCAATCTACAGAAGCAAGGGGTGCGGTAGATGGCCAATAACCCAGCCTACGATCCGATCGATCCACGTTATTACGACGCCAAGGATTTGCGCGGCGAAGTCGAGCGGATTTTCAATTTGTGCGCCGATTGCCGGCTCTGTGTGAAATTCTGCGGCAGCTTTCCCAAACTATTTGACGCCATCGACGATTACTGCACCGAAGGCAAGTACGCCGAGGTCAACACCAAGAAACTCAAGAACGAAGACGTCAAACAAATCGTCGACCTCTGTTTTCAATGCAAGCTCTGCTACATCAAATGCCCCTATACGCCGGGCGATCATGAATGGGCCATCGATTTTCCCCGGCTCATGGCGCGCGGCAAAGCGCAAGAAGTGAAAAAGAACGGCGTGCCGCTGGTCGACAAACTGCTCGGCAACCCAGACCTCGTCGGCAAACTCGGCACCATGACCGCGCCGATCGCCAACTGGGCCAATGAGAACGGGCTCAACCGCCAACTAATGGCAAGCACCATTGGAATTCACAAAGACAAGAAGCTGCCGCCTTTTGCGTCAAAGACGCTAGCCGCGCAATTCGCCGCAAAAAAGCCTCAAGTAAAGGGCGAACCCGCGGGCAAAGTGGCGTTCTTCTCGACCTGCTACGTGAACTACAATCAACCGGAGATCGGTATCGATACACTGGAAGTGCTGGGCCACAACAACGTCGATGTTGAATTCGCCTACGAGCGCTGCTGCGGCATGCCCCATTGGCATAACGGCGATATGGAGAGCGCGAAGGAAGCAGCGAAGCAAAATGTCGCCAGCCTGCTCCGCCATGTGCAGGACGGCCGCACTGTCATTGCGACCAATCCGACCTGCTCGCAGATGATCCGGGTGGAATATCCGCGCTTGCTCAGCAGCGCCGATGCCAAAACCGTAGCAGCCAAAACCACCGATCCGATGGACTTCCTCGTCCGGCTCGAGAGCGTCGGGAAGCTAAAGAAAGACTTTAAGACCGGTGCCGGCAACATCAGCTACCATATCCCCTGTCACTTGCGCGCGCAGAATGTCGGTTACAAGACTCGGGAGGTACTTTCTCTGCTCCCGGATACGAAGGTCAAAGTGGTGGAGGAATGCTCAGGTCACGACGGCACCTGGGCGATGAAAAAGGAAAACTTCGAGAGTTCGATGAAGTGGGGCAATCGCGCTTTTCAACAGATGTCCGAAGGCCAGCCGAAAACCACCTGCTCTGACTGTCCCCTGGCAGCGATTCAGATCGAGCAAGGCACCGGCAAGCGACCGCTCAACCCGATTCAAATTATTGCGAAAAGCTATCGGGGGGAACCGATCGGTTAAAAAAGACGCTGTTCCAGCCGTTCAAACAGTTCAAGCCGTTCCGGCCGCTTTCCGGAGGTTTCGAGGTCGGAACGCGGCGCGACTATCGCGCCGCTGATCAGCCGGCGATCCGCACGCAGCTACAATGAGCGCGTTCTCCCCCGCAAACGGCGGCCACCGCGTCCCTATAAGCAAGCCAACGCTCCAGCACATCGTTCATTGTCCGCACCACGGCACCGCGCCGCAGCGGGGTAACGTGATCGAGAATCGCCCGCCAGGCGGCAGTCCGGTGCCCGCCCTCCACTTGGCGATGCGCCTTGGTCAACGCCAAACTTTCGACAGGTAAGCCGTAGTGTTTGACGAGCGGGTGCTCTTGCAACGGCGCAGGAACGTGAGAGGCATCGGGATCGAGGGCGCGGCGCTCGTCTTTGGTTCCTTCAACGAAAATCGTCACGATTGCCGCGGCCACGTCCCAGCCGTAATGCTGGATCGCCTGGTCGAGCAAATCCCGATAAGCCTTGGCTTCCGGCAAAAGCGTTATCGAGCGAAAGCGGTTCAAGTCCATGCCCAAACCGCGGGGATATTCCAAGAACAAATCGGGATGCGGCCGCCCCGCAGTCAGTCGGCCCGTGGCTTCTTCATAGAGGTTTTCCGCCAGAGTCTGGCGCACCTCGGGAATTGGGCAGCGCACGTAGGCCCAGCCCACCATGACCGGAAAATCGCGCACGTAGGTGGCGTACTCCTGCTCGAAATGAAAATGGAGCCGGTCCTTGGCCACGAGCCCGGCAGTAAATGCCGGCCAGGCCCAGTGGTCCTTGCGTTCCATGACTTCGAGCAGCTGTTCGCGGAAAGTGTGCCGGTCCATAAGGCCCCTCTATTTAGTTAGATCATCGACCCTTCTGGTCGAGTCCATAGAGCAACCGTTATGCCAGCGATTGGAACAGGCAATAAGGCTGTAGGCAACAGGCAACCGTAAGACTCGGATTTATCGACGAACGAAATCGGGCACCGAGCAACAGCAGCGCCAGCGCTATCAACCTACTCTCGCCTACCGGTTTTTGACCATTGCCTATTGCCCAATGCCTGTTGCCTATCCAGCGACCTTCGTGCGCATGGTGACAAACTCTTCCGCGGCGGTGGGATGAATTCCGACGGTAGCGTCGAACTGGGCTTTGGTGGCGCCGCAATTGAGGGCGACGGCTAGCCCCTGGATGATTTCCCCGGCGTCGGGGCCGACCATGTGACAGCCCAGCACTTTGTCCGAGTCGTGGTCGACCACAAGCTTCATCATGGTCCGCTCGTCGCGCCCGGTGAGGGTGTGGCGCAGCGGCCGGAAGCTGGTGCGGTAGATATCGACGTTATGCTTTCGCTCGCGTGCCTGTCCTTCGGTCAAACCGACCGTGCCGCAGTTGGGCGTGCTGAAAACCGCCGTAGCAACATTAATGTAGCTCGGCTGGGTCGGTTTGTTGTTGAATAACGTGTTAGCCAGCGCCATGCCCTCGGCGATCGCCACCGGGGTTAGCATCATGCGATCGGTGCAGTCGCCGATGGCATAGATGCTATCGACGTTGGATTTGGAATAGTCATCGACAGCGATCGCGCCGCTGGCCTTGAGAGAGACCCCGGCTTTTTCCACGCCCAACTTGCTCGTCAGCGGCACGCGGCCGGTGGCGTAAAGGATCTGCTCGGCGTCAAGAGTGTTTCCATCGGTCAAAGTTGCTTTCAGGCCGTTAGCCCTCTTTTCAATCTTTGCGATGTCCACTTTGAAACGTAGATCGATGCCGCGCTTGGGCATTTCTTCAGCCAGGGTCTTACGGATATCGTCGTCGAACCCGCGTAGAAACAGATCGCCGCGGTACAGTTGAGTCGTCTGTGCGCCCAAGCCGTGAAATATTCCGGCGAACTCGACGCCGATGTAGCCGCCGCCGACAACAATCACGCGCTCCGGCAATTTGCTCAGGTAAAACGCTTCGTTGGAGCTAATGGCATGTTCGATACCGGGAATCTGTGGCAACATTGGCCAGCTTCCGACCGCGATAAGAATGTACCTAGCCGTGACTCTTTTGCTGTCCACCAAGACCGTATGGTCGTCGACAATCGTGGCGTGGCCTTCAAGGATTTCTACGCCAGCGTCGCCGAGCAATTTTTTGTAGATGCCGTTTAGCCGGCTGATCTCCTTATTCTTGTTGGCGATCAGCTTCGCCCAATCGAATTTTTTTTCTGGCACGGTCCAGCCGTAGCCGGCCATATCATCGAAATCTTCGCCGTAATGGGAAGCATAGACAAGGAGTTTCTTTGGAATGCAGCCAACGTTGACGCAGGTGCCGCCGAGATAGCGCTCCTCCGCAACGGCAACTTTAGCGCCGAACGATGCCGAGACGCGGCTGGCGCGCACGCCGCCCGAGCCGGCGCCGATAGTAAAAAGGTCGTAGTCGTATTGAGCCATCGGTTAATCCTTTGTTTTGATGCGCGGTAGCCCTAAAAAGTGAACAACCACCGCCTAAAAGGCGGTGGCATCGGATAACGGACTGAAAGTCCTGGTTCCGGCTAAGAGCCGGCTCAAAGTCTCCGCCCTCAGGGGCGTTTGTAGACGGCCTTAACCGTCTACTTTGAAGTCATCATCTCGATCATGAATCTGATTCGCTATATATTCTGCTATGAC
>Ga0194132_10001109_pt1 | contig 54818 bp, 50 predicted proteins | sample TA2KigOf80mmetaG_FD_148612 | JGI IMG/M metagenome (GOLD analysis project Ga0194132, IMG submission 148612) | Freshwater microbial communities from Lake Tanganyika, Tanzania - TA2015054 Kigoma Offshore 80m | ecosystem: Environmental > Aquatic > Freshwater > Lake | place: Tanzania: Lake... | reverse complement strand
ACCCGCAAATACGTCCGCGAGGAGGTGCTGGAGGAGCGGTTCACGGAACTGCTCGGCCGGCTGCGCTTCGACGACGAGGTGCTGGGCTGGGTGCGCGAGGCGCTTCAGGCCAGCCATGCCGACGAGCGACGCGAGCACGAGGCCGCCATCGAGCGGCTGCGCGCCGAGCACAAGCGGCTCGGCGAGCGCATCAACGCCATGTACATCGACAAGCTCGACGGCAAGATCGGCGGCGACTTCTACGACCGCTTCGCCGGCGAATGGCGCGAGGAGCAACTGCGCCTGCAACGGGAGATCGACCGGCACGAGACCGCCGAGCAGTCTTACATGGACGAAGGCGTGCAGCTTCTCGAACTGGCGCGGAACGCGCAGCGGCTGTTCGAGCGCCAGGAACCGCGCCAAAAACGCCGCCTGCTCAATTTCGTACTATCGAACTGCTCCTGGGCGGACGGCGAGATGACCGCCACCTTCCGCCAACCTTTTGATCTGTTGGCGGAAACCACCGCCATCGCGGCCCGCCAAGAGGCGGTGCCAATGGCCAATTCGGGCAAAAGTGAGATTTGGCTGGGGGACATGGATTCGAACCACGACCGCTCGGTCCAGAGCCGAGAGTTCTACCGTTAAACTATCCCCCAACGGCAACCGGTGCCGGGTAATTAGGTCGGCCGCTCCGCCCTTGTCAACGCCGGGACCGGGCGCCATCCCTGGCTTGCACTGGCCAACCGGGCGCCGCATTCTAGGCGGCAAGCAAGAAGATAACGGCGTCGGTTGGAGGCTCGGCGGCAAGTGGCGAGGGCGGATGGCATCGTGGCTGGCGCCGCAAGCGAGCCGCCGGCGACCGCGGACCCCTGGGCCGATCGTCAAGCCGTGGCCCGGCATACCTACGCGGCGCTCGATCTTGGCACCAACAACTGTCGGTTGCTGGTCGCCCGGCCGGCCCGCCAGGGCTTTCGGGTGGTGGAGGCGTTTTCGCGGATTGTCCGGCTGGGCGAAGGCCTGCAGGCGACTGGCCGACTGTCGGACGGCGCCATGCAGCGCACGCTGGAGGCCTTGCGCATCTGCGCCGAGCGCATGCGCCGGCGCGGTGTCGACCGGGCGCGCTGCGTGGCCACGGAAGCCTGCCGTCAGGCGGCCAATGGCGCGGAATTCTTGGCTTGCGTCGAGGCCGAGACCGGTCTGCGCTTCGATGTCATTAGTTCGGCCGAGGAGGCGCGGCTGGCGGTGGCGGGCTGCGCGCCTCTGATCGACCCGCTGGCGGATCATGTCCTGGTGTTCGACATCGGCGGGGGCAGCACCGAACTGACCTGGTTGTCGGGGGCGGGCGAGGCGGAACCAGCCTGGCTCTCCATCCCGTGCGGGGTGGTCTCGCTCTGCGAGCAGTATGGCGGCCAGACCATCTCGGCCGCGACCTACCGGGCCATGGTGGACGGCGTCGAGCATCGCCTGCGCCCGTTCGCCGAACGCTGGCGGCCGGACGGCGAACGGGAACTGGGGCGGCTGCAGATGCTGGGTACCTCCGGCACCGTGACGACGCTGGTTGGTATCCGGCTTGGATTGCCGCGCTACGATCGCCGGCGGGTCGACGGCCAGTGGCTGGAGGTGCGCCAGGCGTTGGGCATCGTCCGCCGCTTGCGCGCGATGACGTTTGCCGAACGCGCCGCGGAGCCCTGCATCGGCTGCGAACGGGCCGACTTGGTGGTGGCGGGCTGCGCCGTGTTCGAGGCGATCTGCCGTACCTGGCCGGTGCCACGCCTGCGGGTGGCCGACCGCGGCGTGCGCGAGGGAGTGCTGCAGGACCTGATGCGCGACAGCGCGAACGGTCACTGGCCGGCGTGAGCGCTGGCGACCGGCGAACGCCATCCTCCCGGCGGTGGCTGGCGCGCCAACAGCGCGATCCCTACGTGGTCCAGGCGCGGCGTGCCGGCTATCGCAGCCGGGCGGCGTTCAAGCTCGCGGAACTGGACGATCGCTTCGGCTTTCTGCGGCCGGGTGGCCGGGTCCTGGACCTGGGCGCGGCGCCGGGCGGCTGGGCGCAAGTGGCGGCGGAACGGGTGGCTGCCAAATCGGGGCAAGGCGTCGTGGTGGCCGTCGACCTGCTGGCGATGCCGCCGCTGCCCGGGGTTTCGGTGTTGACGCTCGATGTCAGCCTGCCGGCCAGCGAAAGCGCCATCCGCCAAGCGCTGGGCGGCGCGGCGGACGTGGTGCTGAGCGACATGGCGCCCAATGCCAGCGGTCATGCGGGGGTCGATCACCTGCGGATCGTTGCCCTGGTGGAACAGGCGGCGGAGCTTGCCTGGCGTCTCCTGCGGCCAGGCGGGGTGTTCGTCGCCAAGGTGCGGCAGGGCGGCGCGGAAGGCGACTTGCTGCGCCGACTGAAGCACGCCTTCGCCAGCGTGCGCCACGCCAAGCCCAAGGCCAGCCGAGCCGAGTCGGCCGAGGTCTACTTGGTGGCGCAGGGCTTCCGGCCGGCGCGCGAGGGCGAACCGGCGACTTGACTGGCGGGGGGTGTCCCGTATCTTCCGCCGGCCACGGGGCACATGGGCAGGCAGTCGGGGGGTAGCGGTGCCGCTCGCGTTCGTATTTCCCGGTCAGGGCTCTCAGGCGGTAGGCATGGGCAAGGCCCTGGCCGAGGCCTTCGCGCCCGCGCGCGAGGTGTTCGAGGAGGTTGACGAGGCATTGTCGCACCGCCTGTCGCGTCTGATGTTCGACGGGCCGGAACCGGACCTGACACTGACGGAGAACGCGCAGCCGGCGCTGATGGCCGTCAGCTTGGCGGTGGTGCGTGTGCTGGAACGCCAGGGGGGACTGCGGCTCGGCACGGCACTGCGCTTCGTCGCCGGCCATTCGCTGGGCGAGTATTCGGCGCTGGCGGCGGCCGGGGCCATCTCGCTGGCCGACGCGGCGCGGCTGTTGCGGCGACGCGGCCAGGCCATGCAGCAGGCGGTACCGGTCGGGGTTGGCGCCATGGCCGCGCTGCTCGGGGCCGAGATCGAGGTTGCGCGCGCGGTGGCGGAAGCCGCCGCGGGGTCGGACGTCTGCCAGGTCGCCAACGACAATGCGCCCGGCCAGATCGTGCTGAGCGGCCACGCCGTGGCCATCGAACGGGCGCTGGAAATGGCCAAGGAACGCAAACTGAAGGCGATCCGCCTGCCGGTCAGTGCGCCGTTCCATTGCCGGCTGATGGCGCCGGCGGCCGAGGTTATGGCCGAGGCGATGGACAAGATCGCGTGGCGCGCGCCGGTGGTGCCTGTGGTCTGCAATGTGGAGGCACGGGCCGCCAGCGACCCGGCGGAATTGAAGGCCCTTTTGGTCCGCCAGGTAACCGGCTTGGTGCGCTGGCGCGAGAGCGTGCTGTTCATGAAAGACCAAGGGGTCGACACCTTGGTCGAGGTCGGCGCCGGCAAGGTCTTGAGCGGCATGGTTAAACGCATCGACCGCGAGTTGACGAGCCTGGCGGTGGGCACGCCGCAGGATATCGAAGCCTATGCCAAGGTGGGCTAGGTTCCGTGGACACTGATCTCAGCTAGGCCATGTTCGACCTCACGAACAAACGTGCTCTGGTCACCGGCGCCTCGGGCGGCATCGGTGGCGCCATCGCGCGCGCGCTGCGGGCTGCCGGCGCGGCGGTGGCGCTGTCCGGCACGCGCGAGACGGCGTTGCGGGCGTTGGCGGACGAGCTGGGCGGGGACACGGCCGTCTTGCCGGCCGACCTGGCCGATCCGGCGGCGGCCGATGCGCTGCCCGGCCGGGCCGAGACCGCCCTGGGCGGGCTCGACATCCTGGTCAACAATGCCGGCCTGACGCGCGACAACCTCGCCATGCGGCTCAAGGACGAGGACTGGCAGAAGGTGCTGGACGTCGACCTCACCGCCGCCTTCCGCCTGTCGCGCGCCAGCCTGCGCGGCATGCTGCGCCGGCGCTGGGGCCGGCTGATCAGCATTACCTCCGTGGTCGGCGCCACCGGCAATGCCGGTCAAGCGAACTATGCCGCGGCCAAGGCCGGTTTGGTCGGCATGACCAAGTCGCTGGCCGCCGAAGTGGCCAGCCGCAACATCACCGCCAATTGTGTGGCTCCGGGCTTCATTGCCACGCCGATGACCGAGGCGCTGCCAGAGCCGCAGAAGGAGAAACTGCTGGCGGCAATTCCGGTCGGCCGCTTCGGGGTCGGCGCCGACGTGGCGGCGGCGGTGGTGTTTCTTGCCTCCGAGGAAGCTGCATACGTCACCGGGCAGACGCTGCACGTGAACGGCGGCATGGCGATGCTCTAGCGGCATGGACCGGCTTCTGGCACGCTCACGGGAATTGTGCTACGAAGCCGCGCTTTTTTGCCGTTCGACGCCGCCGTTTGGCCGGTCCAAGCCCAGTAGTAACCTGCACCAGTGCCCACAATTGTACACTCGAGGGAAACAAGGATGAGCGATATCGCCGCGCGCGTCAGGAAGATCGTGGTCGATCATCTCGGCGTCGAGGAAGACAAGGTGGAGGATGAGGCGAGCTTTATCGACGACCTGGGTGCCGACAGCCTGGACACGGTCGAACTGGTGATGGCATTCGAGGAAGAGTTCGGCCTGGAAATCCCGGACGACGCCGCGGAGAAGATTCAGACGGTGAAGGATGCCATCACCTTCATCAAGGAAAACAGCTCCGCCGCCTAGCGTCGACCATGCCAAACGCATCAGGCGAGAGCGCCCGACCGAACCCGCGCGACCGACGGATCGTGATCACCGGGATGGGGCTGGTCACACCCCTGGGGGTGGGCGTCGAGACGGTTTGGCAGCGTCTGCTCGACGGCGAATCGGGGGCGCATGCCATCCAGAAATTCGATACCTCCGATCTGTCTGCGAAGATCGCCTGCGACGTGCCGCGGGGCGCCGCCGCACCGGATTTCAATCCCGACGACTGGGTGGACCCCAAGGAGCAGAGGCGGATCGACGATTTCATCGTCTTCGCCATGGCGGCGGCCGAGCAGGCGTTGACCGACGCCGGCTGGAAGCCGAGCGATCCGGCCGAACGCGAGGCGACGGGCGTGATGATCGGCTCGGGTATCGGCGGTTTGCCGGGCATCGAGGATGGCGCCCTGCTGCTGAAGGAACGCGGGACCCGGCGCGTCAGTCCGTTCTTCATTCCGGGCCGGTTGATCAACCTCTGCTCCGGCCATGTCTCGATCCGCTATGGCTTTACCGGTCCCAATCATGCCGTGGTGACGGCCTGTTCGACCGGCGCCCACGCACTGGGCGACGCGGCGCGCATCATCAAGTGGGGCGATGCCGACGTGATGGTTGCGGGCGGGGCCGAGGCGGCGATCTCGCGCCTGGGCATGGCCGGCTTCGCCGCGTGCAAGGCTCTGTCGACCCGTTTCAACCACGACCCCAAGCGCGCCTCGCGACCCTGGGACAAGCTGCGCGACGGCTTCGTCATGGGCGAAGGCGCCGGCATCGTGGTGCTGGAAGAGCTGGAACACGCTCGCCGGCGTGGCGCCAAGATCTATGCCGAACTGGTCGGCTACGGCATGTCAGGCGACGCCCACCACATCACCGCGCCACCGGAGGATGGGGACGGGGCCTATCGGGCGATGCGCAACGCGCTGCGCGACGCCGGCCTGCCGCCGCAGAGCATCGACTATATCAATGCGCATGGCACCTCGACGCCGCTGGGCGACGAGATCGAAGTCAAGGCGGTTAAGCGGCTTTTCGCCGAACAGGCAATGTCCTTGTCGATGTCCTCGACCAAGTCCTCGATCGGGCACTTGCTGGGCGCGGCCGGTAGCGTAGAGGCCATCTTCACGGCATTGGCCATTCGCGACGGCATCGTGCCGCCAACCCTCAATCTTGACGACCCGTCGGAAGGCTGCGACATCGACTTGGTGCCGAACCGGGCCAAGGAGCGGCCGGTGCGGACGGCAATGTCCAATTCCTTCGGCTTCGGCGGCACCAACGCCTCGATCATCCTGCGGGAGCCGCCGGCCTGAGAATTGTCGGATGCAACGCTGGGCCTGGCGCGTCACGATCGCTTGCTTGCTGCTGGTGTTATACGCGCTGATCGGCTTGGGCGGCTTGGCGCGCGAGTTCCACCGGCCCGGCCCGGCAATCGCGGCGATCACGTTGGTGGTGCCCGCCGGCAGCGGCGCCCGGGCGATCGCGGCCGCCTTGCGCGATGCGGTCGTGCTGCGCCGAGCCTGGGCTTTCCTGGCGGCGGCGGCCTGGTTCGGCGTGGCGGACAAGCTGAAAGCCGGCGAGTACCGCTTCCCCGCCGCCCTCACCCCGCGCGACGCCTTGGCAATGCTGGTGGCCGGCCAGACCCTGGTCCGCCGGATCACCGTGCCGGAAGGTTTGACGGTCCGGCAGATCATCGCCCTGCTGGAAGCCGCGGAAGGCTTGGTCGGCGAGGTGGCGCCGACGCCGGAGGAAGGCAGCCTGCTGCCGGACATCTATGGCTACAGCCGCGGCGAAAGTCGCGCCGCCCTGTTGCGGCGGATGAACCAGGCCATGCGGCAAGCGCTGGACGAGTTATGGCCGCAACGGCAGGAGGGCTTGCCCTTCAGCGATCCGCGCGAGGCGCTGACGCTGGCCTCCATCGTCGAGAAGGAGACCGCCCGGCCTTCCGAGCGCGCCGTCGTCGCCGGTGTCTTTGTCAACCGGTTGCGCCGCGGCATGCGTCTGCAAGCCGATCCGACTGTCGCCTATGCCGTGAGCCAATGTCAGGGAACGATGTCGCGGCCGCTGGCGCGGGCCGATCTCGACCACCCGAGCCCCTACAACACCTATGTCGTGCCAGGCCTGCCGCCCGGTCCCATCGCCAACCCGGGCCGCGAGGCCATCGCCGCTGCGTTACGGCCGGCGCCGGTGCGTTATCTCTATTTCGTTGCCGATGGCCAAGGCGGCCATGCGTTCGCGGAGTCCTATGCCGAGCACCGTCAGAACGTCGAGCGCTGGCGGCGGCTCAATCAGGATTGAGCGCCTTGGTCGGCAGCGCGCTCGGCTTTGCAGCGCTCTGGCCGGCTCCTATAGTCCGGCCGCTTGCCCGGGTCCTGGGGTAAGCGGGGGGTGGCACACTTGGGTCTCAGCAGCATGACCGGCTTCGCGCGGGCGAGTGGCGTGCATGGCGAATTGCATTGGGCGTGGGAGGCACGCAGCGTCAACGGCCGCGGCCTGGAAGTGCGCTGCCGCCTGCCGACCGGCTATGAGGCGCTGGACGGTCCGCTGCGCGCTGCGGTTGGCAAACGCTTCGCCCGCGGCAACCTTAACCTGACACTCCAAATCGCCCGCGCCGCCGGCGCCACGGCCATCCGGATCAACGAGGAGGCCTTGCAGCGGCTGATCGAGGCGGCACGGATCCACGCCGTCCGGCACCAACTGGAGGCGCCGCGCATCGAGGGCCTGATGGCCTTGCGCGGAGTGGTGGAGGCGATCGAACTGGAGGAGACCGAGGAAGCGCGCGCCGCGCGTGAAGCGGCCCTGCTTGCCGGGCTCGAGGCCGCGCTGGGCGCGCTCGCCAAGGCCCGGGCGGACGAGGGCCGGCATCTGGTTGCGGTGCTGGACCGACTGCTCGTCGAGATGGCGGGACTGGTGCAATCGGCCCGCCAGTTGGCGGCGGCGCAGCCCCAGCAAATTCGCCAGCGCCTGAAGTTGCAGCTCGCCGAATTGCTGCAGGGATCGGCGGCGGTGCCGGAAGATCGTCTGGCCCTGGAGATCGCGCTGCTTGCCACCAAGGCCGACGTGCGCGAGGAGCTGGATCGCCTGGAAGGTCACATCGCCGCGGCGCGCGGCCTAATGGCGGGCGCCGCCGCCGCCGGCCGTCGGTTCGATTTCCTGGCGCAGGAATTCAACCGCGAAGCCAATACCCTCTGCTCCAAATCGGCCGATCCCCAGCTGACGACGATCGGCCTGGATCTCAAGGCCGCCATCGAGCGCTTGCGCGAGCAAGTACAGAACGTCGAGTAGGATCGAGGGTGTCCGCCATCGTCATCCAGCGTCGCGGCCTGATGCTGGTGCTGTCCTCGCCCTCGGGCGCCGGCAAGACCACGATCTCGCGCCGCCTGCTGGACCTCGATCGCGGGCTGAGGATGTCGGTCTCCGTGACGACCCGGCCACCGCGCCCGGCAGAACGACCGGGCATCGACTACCATTTCATCGACGCGGTCGAGTTTAACCTGTTGCTCAATCGCCAGGAGCTGTTGGAGCACGCCAAGGTGTTCGACCATTACTACGGCACCCCGGCGAGACCGGTCGAAGCGGCGATGGCGGACGGCGCCGACGTGCTCTTCGACATCGACTGGCAAGGCACGCAGCAGTTGAAGCAGCGCGCGCGCGACGATCTGGTCAGCGTGTTCATTCTGCCGCCTTCGACGCGCGAATTGGAAAGCCGGCTGCGGCGCCGGGCGCAGGACAGCGCCGAGGTGGTGGCGCGGCGCATGGCACGGGCGGCAGACGAGATCAGCCATTGGGCAGAGTACGATTATATCGTCATCAACGACGACGTCGAGAACTGCCTGGCCCAGGTGCGGGCAATCCTGACCGCCGAGCGGCTGCGGCGGCAGCGTCAGCCGGGCCTGCTGGAATTCGTCAAGGCCTTACGTAGCGGCGCATAGGCCAGCGCCAGCCGGCAGAAGGACTGGACGTCGAGCGACTCGGCACGGGCGGTGGGGGCGATGCCGGCGGCCGCCAGCAAGGCTTCCGGCTCCGCAACCAGTTGCCGCAGCGCCACGCGCAGCATCTTGCGGCGCTGGCCGAAGGCGGCGGCCAGTACGGCGCGCAAGTCCTTGCGATCGGCTGGTGCCAGCGGCGCTTCGCGCGGCAGCAGCTCGACGACGCTCGAACGCACCTTCGGGGGCGGCACGAAGGCGGTGGGCGCCACATCGAACAGCAGGCGCGCCTGGGTCAGCCAATTCACCTGCACCGACAGTCGGCCATGGGCCTTGCCGCCGGGCAAGGCCACCAGCCGCTCCGCCACCTCGCGCTGGAACATCAGCACCAGGCGCTCGAACAGATCCAGCCGGTCGAGCCATTTCAGCAACAATGCCGTGGCGATATTGTAGGGCAGATTGGCCACCACCACGGCGCCATGCGGCAGCAAGGCCGCCTCGTCGATCGTCAGCGCATCCGCTTCGATCACCTGCAACCGGCCGGGATAGGCGGCGGCCAGCTCGGCCAGGGCCGGCAGGAAGCGCGCATCGCGCTCGACCGCCACCGCCCGCGCGATGGGCGCCGCCAGCAGCGCGCGCGTGAGCCCGCCGGGACCCGGTCCGACCTCCAGCACGGTGCGGCCGGCCAGGTCGCCGGCGGCGCGCACGATGCGGGCCGCGAGATTGCCATCCAGCAGGTAGTGCTGGCCCAAACCCTTGAAGGCGGTCAGTCCGTGCCGGCGGATGACCTCGCGCAGGGGCGGCAGCGTGAGCGAGGGCTCAGCCTGCGGCACGGGCTCGTTGGCGCCGGCGCGCGATATCGTTGGCCAGCCACAGGGCGGCCACCAGGCTGGTGGCTTGCGCTGCGCCGGTGCCGGCGATGTCGTAGGCCGTGCCGTGGTCGGGCGAGGTGCGTATGATCGGCAGGCCCAGCGTGACATTGACTCCATGCTCGAAGTCGATGGTCTTGATCGGGATCAGCGCCTGGTCGTGATACATGCACAAGGCGGCGTCGTAGTGCTGCCGCGATTTCTCCGTGAACAGCGCATCGCCCGGCAGTGGGCCAATCAGGTTGAGCCCCTCTGCCCGCAACCGCTCCAGGGCCGGGCCGATGACCTCCAACTCCTCGCGCCCCAGCAGGCCGCCTTCGCCGGCATGCGGATTGAGGCCGGCCACCGCGATGCGCGGGCGCGACACGCCGAAATCGATCTCCAGAGCCTGCGCGATGGTCTGCGCGGTGTGGCGCAGCAGGTCCGCCGATATCCGGCGCACCGCCTCGTACAGCGCGCAGTGCACGGTCAGCGGCACGGTGCGCAATGTCGAACAGACGAACATCATCACTGGCCGGTGCCCCGGCCCGCACAATTCGCCGAGATACTGGGTGTGGCCGGCATGTTTGAAGCCGGCGGTGGCCAGCACGGCCTTGCCCACGGGATTGGTGACAACGCCCCCGGCTTCGCCGGCGAGCGCGAGCGTCACCGCCAGTTCAATCGAGCGCAATACCGCTGGCGCGGCGTCGGGCGAGGGCTTGCCGGCCACCGCCGCCTTGGCCAGGCGCACGGGCAACACAGGCAAAGCCGTATCAAAGCAGCCTGCCGCCGCTGCCGGACCGTCCACTTCGCGGATCGGCGCCTCGATGTTGAGTTGCCGCGCAATGCCAGCGATCCGCGCCGGATCGTCCAGCAGGAAGAATTCCGGCAATTCCAGCCTGGCACGCCGCCGCCAGGCCTTGACCGCGATCTCGCCGCCAATGCCCGCCGGATCGCCCATGGTGAGTGCGAAGGGCCTTGGCCTGGCGGCTGCATCCGGCATCAGCGCAACTCGACGACGGCGGAGCGGCGCAAATCGCGCAGGTAGCGTTGTGCCAGCATGGCGAGCTTGCGTCGGGTCAGCCCCTCCAACACCTGCTCACGAACCGGCTCGGCGGCGGGCGGCGCCTCGCGCGCGCAGACCATGAAGAACAGCAGACCGTCGGGGGTCCGCACGCTGGGCCCCAGTCGACCAAGCGGCAACGTGGCGGCAGCGTCGCGCACGGCTGGCGCCAGATCGCCAATGCGGGTCGGCTCGCTGTCGCTGGCCGAGGCCTCGGCCAGCCCGCGCGCCGCGGCCAGGAAGCTCTCGCAACCGACATCCAGCGCCGCGCGTCCGCGTCGTTCGACCGCGGCCGGCGCCTCGCTTCGCAACGCCAGGGTCGCGCGCAGCAGGCGGACCCGGGTATCCATCGGATCGCCGCCGCCCGGATTGCGCCGCTGGCGCAACTGCAGGACATAGAAGCCGCCGCTCGCCCGAACCGGCTCCGAGGTCTCGCCCGGTTGCAGGCCGCGCACCACCGGTTCCAGTTCCTCGGCAAGCTGGCTCGGTCGCATCCAGCCGATATCCCCGCCCGTCGCCGCGGTCGGCGCGCGGCTGAACTGGCGGGCCAGCGCCGCGAACGGCGCGCCGGCGCGGACATCCTCGAACAGCCGCTGTGCATCGCGCGCGGTGTCTTCCTCCTGATCGGCGGAATCGACCGGCAGGAAGATCTCGGAGATCCGGACTTCCGGCTCATCGACCGCGGCCTTTATCCGCTGCAAGGCCTCGTCCACTTCCTCGTCGCTGATGCTGACCGTGGGCGTGAGCCGCCGGCGGACCACCTTGCCCCAGGCAAGATCGGCGGTGATCTGCTGCTTGAGCGCCTCCTGGTCGATGCCGCTCTGCCGCAGGAAGGCGCCGAGCTGGCCCTCCGGCAAGCGGTTCTGCCGTTCGATCAGGCCGAGCCCCTGGCGCAGCTCGTCCTCGCTGACCCTGAGCTTCAGTCGCCGGGCCTCCTGCGTCTGCAGCTTCTCGTCCACGAGTGCCCGCAACGCGTCGCGACGGACCCGGCGCCGGGCCTCCTGGCTGTTGGGCTGGCCGGTCGACACCAGCATCAGATCGATGCGCCGCTCCAGGTCGAAGCCGGAGACGATCTCGTCGTTGACGATCGCGGCAATCCGCTGCACCTCCTGCCCCTGGGCCGGCAAGGCGAACGCGCAAACAACGGCCAGCAGCCAAGCCGCTGCTCGCCAGGTCGCTCGGGCCGTTGGGCCGGATGCTCCAGGTCGCCTCATCTCGGCACAACCTTAGCGGTCCCGCCCGCCTGTTAGAAGGCCGGCGGCGACCCTATCCCAGATTGCGGAACACGACACGGAAGCCGTAGGAGGTCGAAGGTTCGAGATCGCGGTCGCGGGTGAAGTCGCGACGGACGCCGAACAACACCCCGATGCATTCGTCGAGGTATTCGAACGAGACGCCGTTGCGGATCGCGCCGCCGTCCTCCGTCAGGTCTCGCCGGCTTTCCGCCAGCGCCGCCCAATAGGGTGTGAGCTGCGCGCGTCCGAGCAGCGCGACTTCCTCCCGCGCCGCCAGTCCATCGGGCGTCAGTTCGCGGTCAAGCTGAACATAGAGCGCCTGCAGGCGCAGCCAGCGCGGTCCGACGGTGGCATAGATCTCGTGCCGGCGCAGGCTCAGGTCGTCGCGGTCGAAGCGCACCCGCTCGGTCAGGTCCAGGAACGGGGCGGGCGACAGCACGATGCGCGCGACATAGTCCGACCGCTCGTCGTCCAGCCCCGTGGTCGGGCCGAAGGAATCGTCGGCCTTGGCGCGCAGCACTTGGCCCAGCAGGACGCTGTAGTAGCCGCCGGTCTCGGTATAGACCGAGTTCTTCACGCCAACGTTCAGCCGGGGTCCGCTCTCGATCCGGTCGAATCCGGGGAAGCGGTTGAGGCCGAACAGGTTGGTGTCGTCGAACTCGAGCGTCTGGCTGTCCTCGTTGGGGATATCCGGACCACTTCCCGTATAGGGTGCCAGCACAGCCTGCACGATGGGTTCGATCACCGGCATCGACGTGCCGGCGGTTGCTGCCAGCGGATAGCGCCAGTCGGCGACCAGCCGTGGCACGACGCGGCCACTCACCCCGTTCTCGGCCGGGTCGTCGGGGCGGCTGGGGTCGACCGGGCCGTTTACCCAGTATCCGTCGCCGCGCAACGAGGCCGTGAGGGTGATGACTTCGCCGGCCGAGGTGACGTAGGGCAACTGCCAGCCGCCCTCCAGCGTAATCCGGCGCGTATCGGTTGATTCGCTCCGGTGGAGCGCCACCGCGCTGGCATCGAAGCGCAGCAGGCTGCCGGCCCAGCGTGGTTCGCTGCTGTAGGAGTATTCCAGCAGCGGCAGGACCAAGGGGGTCAGGCCGGGGTCGTCGTCCTGGCGCAGGCCCTGAAAGGCATAGGCGGTCGCGCCGGCGAAATTGCGGCCGCGAATGTCTTGCGCAAAAAGCGAACTGACTAGGTTCTCGCCACCGCCAAGGCGGTAGCGTTTGAGATAGGTATCGTCGGTGCTGCGGGCCAGATTGAAGCCCCAGCGCCGGTACTGGTCGATCTCGAATCGCCCGTCGCCGCGGATATGGCCGCGAATTTCCCGCTCATCCAGGCGGTCGCCATTGTCGTCGCGGCGGTCGGCTTGCGTGATGCTGCCTTCGAAGCGATAGCGGCCATCGCGGGTCAGGCTGCGGTACTCGCCGGCCAGCACGACGCCCTCCTTGCTGGTGAAGATCGGCTCCAGCGTGAGGTCTCGCTCGGGCGCCAGGTTGAAGAAGTAGGGCACCTGCACGGTGGCGCCGAGGGTGCTGGACTGGCCGAAATTGGGGGCGAGGAAGCCGCTCTGCCGTCTTACCGAAGGGTCGGCGTGGCGGAAGAAGGGGGTATAGGCGACCGGCAGGCCAAACACCTCCAGCACCGCGTCTTGGTAACGGATCTCGCGCTTGCGCCCGTCATGCACGATCTTGACCGCCTTGAGTTGCCAGAGCGGCGCCAGGGCCCTGCCGATGCAGATCTCGCAAGGCGAGTAAACCGCGCGCGACAGTTCGGTGCGCTCGTTGGCATCGCGCCGCGCCTCGTTGGCGGCGAAGCGCGAATCGTCGCTCAGCAGGAGGCGCAGGTTCTCGATGAAGCCGGTGCTGAGTGCGCTGTCGAGTTCGACGAACTCGGCGAACAATACCTCGCCCGAGGGTTCCAGGAGGCTGACATTGCCGCTGGCCGTGACGATGCTGTCGGCGACCGAATAGCTCACGCGGTCGGCCAGCAGCACTCGCTCGCCTTGCGCCAACTCGACATTGCCGCTGGCGCTGACAATGCCGGCCTCCTGATCGTAGGTCACCTCGTCGGCCGCCAGCAGCACGGGCGAACTGAAATCGCCGGGGCGGTTGCCCAGCACGGGCGCCTGGGCCTGGGCCAGGTTCGCCGCCAGAAGGCCGAGCATCGCCCACAGCCAAGCTCTCGCCGCCATGGCGTTCAGCCGTCCTCCAGATGGAACAGCAAGGCAAGTGCCGCCAACAGGCTGATCGCGCCAGGCGCCCAGGCCGCCAGCACGATCGGCACGCTGCCGGACTGGCCGAGGGCCCGCACCAGGTCGCCAAGGAAGTAGAGCAGGAAGCCGGACAGCACGCCGGCGCCGATGACCAGCCCGGCGCCCCCCCGGCGATGAAAACGTAGCGAGAAAGCGGCCGCCAGCGGCACCATGACGGCCAGCAAGAGCGGCGTAGCCAACAGCGAATGCCAGTGCAGGCGATGAAGCAACGCCGAAAAGCCCGCTTGGCGCAGGCCGTCGATGAAGCGCGGCAGCGTCCAAAAGGACAAGGTGCTGGGCGAGGCAAAGCTCTCCTGCGCCTGCGCGACCGTGAGCGAGGTGGGCAGGCGGTAGTCCTGAAAGCGTTCGACGGCGCCGTTCGCCGCGGTCTTCAGGCCGTCCTGCAACAGCCAAGCGCCGGGCAGCAACTGCGCCTGACGCGCATCCAGCCGGCCGACAAACCGGTCGCCGCCCTGATAGAGATAGATCGTCACCTCGGAAAGCCGCATGCCCTCCGCTGAGACCCGCAGCGCGTGCACGACTTGCTGGCCCTGGCGATCGCCTTGCCGCAACCACAATCCGGTCGGCGATACCGTCAGCAGGCTGACGCGGCCCTCCAGGAACTTTGCCTCCAGGATCTCGAAGCGCAGCGCCAGGACCGCCGAAAGCGGGTTGAGCACCGCCACCGCCAGCAGGCCCAGCAGGAAGGCCAGCAGCGTCGCCGGCAGCAAGAACTGCCAGACCGATACGCCGGCCGCGCGGGTGGCCACCAGTTCGCTCGAGCGGGTCAGGCGCGAAAAGCTGGCAAGCGCTCCGAACAGGCAGGCGAAAGGCAGCAGCTTGTGCGCGCTCGAAGGCAGCTTGAGCAGCGCCATGGCCGCGATCTGCGCCAGTTCGACCGCCTCCCGCTTGGCCGCTCGGCGCAGCAGTTCGATGCTGTCAGCGATCAGCAGCAGCGCCAGCAGGGCGCCCAGCACCGCCGCCAGCGACAGCAGGAAATGCCGTCCGAGATAAGCCAGGAGCGTGACGGGAAGGAACATCAGGGGTTGACCGGCCACAGACCGGACGAATTCCGCGCACGGTCGCTCAGCAAGTGCGCCGCCACGATCGCCGGCAACAAGGCGGTGGCATAGAGGAGTGGCAGCAGAAGCGGCGTGCGCGCCGACAGGGTGACCAGCCCGACGCCGGCTAGCCGGGTGACCAACGCCACCAGCACCGCGGCGGCCAGCCGCAAGGTCTTGCCCTTGCGGTTGAACTCGCCGCCCAGGACCGCGGCCAGCGCGATCAGCGTGAAGCTCAACGCATAGAGCGGTCCCACCAGCCGGTCATGCGCTTCGGCGCGCAGACGCCCGGCATTCTTGACGTCGTCCAGGTTGTCGGTCAGCACCAAGAGTTCGTGCAGGTAGCGTTCGCGCGGCTCCAACCAACGGCTTTCCGGATTCTTCATGAAGGCCCGCAGATCGAGTTCGTAACGCTGGAAGTTCAGCAGCGAGACGCGTCCCGCCGCGCGCTCGACTTCCTGCCGATTGCCGTCCAGCATGACCAGTCGTGGCCCCGCCGCGCTCAGCACCAAGGCCGCCTGGCTCGCCATCATGGTGACCGGCCGCTGCGCGTCGCGGCTATCGTGCACCAGGATGCCGCGCAGCTCGCCGCCGGGCAGTCGTTCGCGAATGTAGACCGTCAAGCGGTCGCCCAGCGTGTTGAAGGCGCCTTCCTGCAACAGCACATGCGACAGGTCGCTGCGCAACTCGGTCTGCATCGTCTTGAAGCTGCGCAGGCCGGCCGGCATCAAGTAGAGGGTGAAGGCGTAACACAGCAACGTGATCAGCGAGGCGAGCTTCAGCGCCGGCGCCGCCAGCTGCCAGGGGCTGAGACCCGTGGCCACCATTGCCACCAGTTCGCTTTCCGCGGCCAGCCGCTGATAGGCGTAGAGTACGGCGGCAAACAGCCCGATCGGCAAGATCAAGGTCAACACGCTCGGCAGGACCAGCGTCGTCAGCGACAGGAAGGCGCCAACCGAGAGGCCGCGGTTGACGATCAGGTCCACCGAACGCAGCGATTGCGTCAGCCAGACGACGCCGGTCAGCGACAGGGTGAACAGCAACAGGGGGCCGGCCAGTTGCGCCAGGACGTAGCGTTGGAAACGGTTGCGAGCCCACACGGTTGCGTTTCCCTGGTGCGCCCTAAGCCGCGCTGCGCCCCCTGGGCGGCTTTCATTCGGGCGGCCGGCCGCTAATATGCCGACCGTCAGCGACGGGGCCGGTTATGAAGGTTGAAATCAACGAAGGCAAGCTGCCGAATGCGGGCAGCGTGGTGGTGGCTGTGCTGAAGGAGGGCATGCTGCTGCCGACCGCGCGGCGCCTGGATGAGGCCAGCAACGGTGCGCTGAGCCGGGCGATCAAGGCCAGCCGGTTCCGCGGCGAACGGGGGCAATGGCTGGAAGTGATCGCTCCGGCAGGGCTCAAGCTCAACCGCGTGCTGCTTGCCGGCCTTGGCAAGCCGGGCGAGGTGGATGCGTTGGCGCTGGAGGCGGTCGGCGGCGGCGCGGTGCAGCGCTTGATGGTCAGCGGCGAGAGCGAGCTGACGATCGTCAGCGACACAATCCCCGATGGCAAACTCGACGCCGCCGATTGCGCCGCGCGGCTGGCTTATGGCGCCGCCTTGGGAAGCTATCGCTTCGACAAGTACCGTACCACGCAGAAGCCGGAACAGAAGCCGAGCCTTCGGTCGGTGACCGTGTTGGCGAGGGCCGCGACCGGCGCGCGGCGCGCCTTCCAGCCGCTGCGGGCGGTGGCCGAGGCCATCGCCTTCTCGCGCGACCTGGTCAGCGAGCCCGCCAACGTGATCTATCCCGAAAGCTTGGCCCGGGAATGCCGGGGTCTGGTCAAGCTCGGTCTCAAGGTCGAGGTGCTGGGCGAGGCACAGTTGAAGCGGCTGGGCATGAACGCCCTGTTGGGCGTCGGTCAGGGCAGCGCGCACGAAACCCAGCTCGTGGTCATGCAATGGCTGGGAGGTCCGCGCGGCAGCAAGCCGGTAGCCTTCGTCGGCAAGGGGGTCACTTTCGATACCGGCGGGATCTCGATCAAGCCGGCGCAGGGCATGGAGGACATGAAGTGGGACATGGGCGGCTCGGCGGCGGTGATCGGCGTGATGCGCGCGCTGGCCGCGCGCAAGGCCAGGGTCAACGCGGTCGGTATTGTCGGCTTGGTCGAGAACATGCCCTCCGGCACCGCGCAGCGGCCAGGCGATGTGGTGCGCTCGATGTCCGGGCAAACCATCGAGGTGCTGAACACCGACGCTGAGGGCCGCCTGGTGCTGGCCGATGCGCTTTGGTACACGCAAGACCGGTTCAAGCCGCAATTCATGATCGACCTGGCCACCCTGACCGGTGCCATGGTGGTGGCGCTGGGACACGAATATGCCGGCCTGTTCGCCAGTGACGATACGCTGGCCGACCACATGCTGGCGGCCGGCAAGGCCGAGGGCGAGCTGATCTGGCGGCTGCCGCTGGGTGACGCGTACGACAAGCAGATCGACAGCCAGATCGCCGACATGCAGAACATCGGCGCCAACCGCGCCGCCGGCTCGATCATGGGCGCGGTGTTCCTGCAGCGCTTTGTCAACAAGGTGCCGTGGGCGCACCTTGACATCGCCGGCGTCGCTTGGGCGAGCAAGGAGCGGCCGACGGTGCCGAAGGGCGCGGTCGGCTGGGGCGTCAGGCTGCTCGATCGGCTGGTGCGCGATCACTACGAAGGCAAATGAGCGAGATCGGCTTCTACCACTTGCAGCGGCAGAGCCTGGAAGACGTGCTGCCGAAGCTGTTGGAAAGAGTGCTGGAGCGCGGGCAGCGGGCGGTGGTGCTGGCCGGCAGCGAGGAGCGGGTGGCGGCGCTCGACGGGCATCTGTGGACCTATGAGGAACGAAGCTGGCTGCCGCACGGCACCGGCCGCGAGGGCTGGCCCGAGCAGCAGCCGATCTTCCTCACCACCCGCGAGGAGAACCCGAACGCCGCCCAGATCCTGGTGGTGGTCGATGGCACCGAACCTGCCTTCGTCGACCGCTTCGACCGGGTTGCCGACCTGTTCAATGGCCGCGACGAGGCGACCGTGCAGGCGGCGCGCGAGCGCTGGAGTCGCTACCGGGCCGCTGGCCACCAGCTGACATACTGGCAGCAGGGCGAGCGCGGCGGCTGGGAGAAAAAGGACTGAGGGCGGTCTCAGCCGCCGGGCTCCGATTCGGCCTCCGCCGCTTCCAATGCCTCGGCGGCGGCAAGCCAGGTCGCTTCGGCGTCAGCCAGCGCTCGTTGGCGCTGTGCGCGGTCCTCGCGCAAGCGACGGGCGCGGTGCGGCTCGGCATAGGTGCCTGGCTCAGCCAGTGCCTTGTCGATCGCCGCCAGGGCGGCGTGGCTGGTCTGCGCCATCGCCTCCGCCTCGCGCAGTTGGCGGCGCAGCGGCGCCAGGCGCTGGCGCTGCTCGGCCGCATCGCGCCGTTGCTGGCGTCGCTTCTCGCCCGCGCCGCCCCGTTCGCCTGCAACCGTCGGCGGGCGCGCGGCGGCGAGCACGTCCGCCTCGTAGGCGTCGAGATCACCCTCGAACGGCCGCACTCCGCCGCCCTCGGCCAGCCACAGCCGGTCGGCCACCAGCTCGATCAGATGCCGGTCGTGCGTCACCATCACGACCGCCCCGCCGTAGTCGTTGAGCGCGTCGGCCAACGCCTCGCGCGATTCGATGTCGAGATGGTTGCTGGGCTCGTCGAGCAGCAGCAGATGCGGATCGCCGGCGGCGAGGCCGGCCAGCACAAGGCGCGCCCGTTCGCCGCCCGACAGGCTGGCGATCTCGGTGTCGGCCTTCTCGGCGGAGAAGGCGAAGCCGCCGAGCGCCGTGCGCAGACGCAGATCGCTGGCGCGCGGCAGCAGACGCGCGAGATGTCTGACGGGGGTATCGGCCGGGTCGAGATCCTCGATCTGGTGCTGCGCGAAATAGCCGATGCGCAATCCCGGCGCGCTGTTGAGGGTGCCTTGTCGGGCGGCCATTCGACCCGCCAGGAGGCGCAGCAGGGTCGATTTGCCGTTGCCGTTCCGGCCCAGCAAGGCGATGCGGTCGTCGGGATCGATCCTGAGATCGAGGCGCCGCAGCACCGGCTCGCCCTCGCCATAGCCGATGGCCACGCCTTCCAGGCGCAGCAGGGGCGGCGCGGGCGGCCTTGTCGGCGGCAGCCGGAAGACGATCGGTGGCTCGCTGGCCGCCGCCGCGACGGGCTGCAGGCGGGCCAGCGCCTTGACGCGGCTCTGCGCCTGCGCCGCCTTGCTGGCCTTGGCGCGGAAGCGCTCGATGAAGGCGGTAAGCCGCTGGCGCTCGGCTTCCTGGCGTTGGCGTAGCTTGTCTTGCTGCGCCAGCCGCTCGACCCGGGCCCGCACGAAGCTGTCATAATTGTCCCGGTAGAGCTCGGTCCGACCTGCTTCTAGATGCAGGATGGCGTCCGGCACGCGGTTCAGCAGGCCGCGGTCATGGCTGACCAACAGCAGCGAGCCGCGCGTCGCTTTGAGGCGCGCTTCCAACCACATCGCCGCTTCGAGGTCGAGGTAGTTGGTCGGCTCGTCCAGCAGCAACAGATCGGGTTCGGCGAATAGCATCGCCGCCAGCGCGACCCGCATGCGCCAGCCGCCGGAAAACCGTCCGAGCGGCCGCGTCTGTGCCGCCTGGTCGAAGCCCAGCCCCGCCAACAACGCGGCTGCGCGCGCTGGTGCCGCTTCGGCGCCGATCGCCGCCAGGCGTTCGGCGACTTCCAACTGCCGCTCGGGGTGCGGTGTCGCATCCCGTTCGGCCAGCAAGCGTTCGCGTTCGCGATCGGCCGCCAGCACGTGCTGCAAGGGCGTGACGTCGCCGCCCGGCGCCTCTTGGTTGACATGGCCCAGCCGCCAGCCGCGCGGAAAGTCGATGCTGCCAGCATCGGCCTCCAACTCGCCCGCGATCAGCTTCAGCAAGGTGGTCTTGCCGGCGCCATTGCGCCCGACCAGCCCGACTTTCCAGCCCCTGGCGATCTGCGCGCCGGCGCCTTGCAGAACCGGCCGGCCGCCGGCGCGGAAATGCAGATCGTGCAGCGTCAGCATGTCGTGATGGGTCTGGCTCGGGCCGGCTTGTTCCTCTGTTCGGTGCTCGATATAACCCGCCCGCCCAGGCAATACCGCTGCCTTCGAAGGAGTTTTCCATGGCGCTGGAACGCACGCTGTCGATCATCAAGCCCGATGCCACGCGCCGCAACCTGACGGGTGAGGTGATCCGTCGACTGGAGGCGGCCGGGCTGCGCGTGGTGGCGCAGAAACGGCTTTGGCTGAGCCGCAAGCAGGCCGAAGGGTTCTATGCGGTGCACCGAGAGCGACCCTTCTTCAATTCGCTCTGCGATTTCATGTCGTCCGGTCCGGTGGTCGTGCAAGTGCTGGAAGGCGAGAGCGCGGTGGCCCGCAACCGCGAGGTCATGGGCGCGACCGATCCCAAGAAGGCGGCGCCCGGCACGATCCGCGCCGACCTGGCCCAATCGATCGAAGCCAACTCCGCGCACGGCTCGGATTCGGTGGAGAACGCGGCCATCGAGATCGCCTATTTCTTCAGCCAGACCGAGATCGTGGGTTAGTCGGCGGGTGGATTGTACAATGCCGTCGGGGCGGGCGTCGGGGCATCGACCCGCGCGCGCCCGTCCGTGAGCCGCACGCGGCCCTGGCAGAACAGCGCCAAGGCGCGCGGATAAAGCCGGTGCTCGGCCGCCAGGATGCGCGCCTCCAGGCGGTCCAGGCTGTCGTCGGCGAGCACCGGCACGGCCGCCTGCGCGATGATCGGGCCGGCATCCATTTCCGGGCGCACGATGTGCACCGTACAGCCGGCGATGCGAACGCCAGCCGCCAAGGCCTGTGCCTGGGCGGACAGACCCTTGAATGCCGGCAACAGCGAGGGATGGATGTTGAGCACGCGGTCGTGCCAGCCGGCCAGGAAGGCCGCGCTCAACAGCCGCATGAAGCCGGCCAGGCAGATGAACTCCGCGCCGGCGGCACGCAATTCGGCGTCGAGCGCCGCTTCGAAGGCCGGTTTGCTCGGATGCTGCGCCCGGGCGACCACGCCAGCGGGCAGGCCGAGCGCGCGCGCCCGGCTCAACCCGGGGGCATCCGCCTTGTCCGACAGCACCGTGACGATGCGGGCGGGATAGTCCGGCCGGGCGGCGGCCTCGGCCAGAGCCACCATGTTGCTGCCGCGGCCAGACAGCAGCACGGCGACCGCGCGCTTCGCGCTCACAGCCTGAGGCCGTCCACCTGAACGCTTGGCGCTCCCACCGCCGCCTCGATGCGGCCAAGCCGATAGACGCGTTCGCCCGCGTCGGCGAAGTTCCGCATGACCGCCGCGGCGTCCGCCTCCGCCACCACCGCCAGCATGCCCACGCCGCAGTTGAACACGCGCAGCATTTCCGGCTCGGGCACGCCGCCGGCGCGGGCCAGCCAACCGAAGACCGCGGGGACCGGCAGGTCCGACAGATCGAGCTTCGCCCGAGTGCCGGGCGGCAGCACGCGCGGCGGATTCTCGATCAGCCCGCCGCCGGTGATATGCGCGAGCGCCTTGACGCCGCCGTGGCGCAGCGCCGTCAGGCAGGCAGGGACATAGATCCGGGTCGGCGTCAGCAGCGCTTCGGCAAGCGTGCATTGCGGCGCGAAGGGGGCGGGCCCCGCTAGCGCGAAGCCGCCATCGTCGACAATCCGGCGCACCAAGGAAAAGCCGTTGGAGTGCACGCCGCTGGAGGCTAGCCCCAGCACCACGTCGCCGGGCGCCACATCGCCCCGCGGCAGCACTCCGTCGCGCTCGGCCGCGCCGATGGCGAAACCGGCGAGATCGTAGTCGCCCGCGGTATAGAGCCCCGGCAGTTCGGCCGTTTCGCCGCCGATCAGCGCGCAGCCGGCGATCCGACAGCCGGCGGCGATGCCGGCGACGACGGCGCGGCCGACCGCGAGGTCCAGCCGGCCGGTGCCGAAATAGTCGAGGAAGACGAGCGGCTCGGCGCCGTGCACCACCAAGTCGTTGACACACATCGCCACCAGGTCGATGCCGATGCTGTCATGTTGACCGGCGGCGATGGCGATCTTCAGCTTGGTACCGACCCCGTCGGTGGTGGCGAACAGCATGGGGTCCGTGAAACCGGCAGCCCTCAGGTCGAAGGCGGCCGCGAAACCACCCAGGCCGGCGGCTGCGCCGGGGCGCTTGGTGCCGGCGGCAAGCGGCCTGATCGCCTCCACCAGACGGTTGCCGGCATCGATATCGACGCCGGCCCGGCGATAGTTGCCGCTGCTGATGACGCCTCCCGTAGGCTGCGCTAGTCTCCTGGCCGCCCAGGAGCGCTTCGACCGGGCCAACATAGCCAATCGCAGGTGGTTTGCAATGTGGTCGCGTGGCCTTGCCCTGTTGCTGGCCGCCAGTTTGGGCCTGCTGGCGGGCCGTGTGCAGGCGCAGTCGCCGCCGGACCGGAGCGGCGAGGCCAGTCCGTTTGTCGGACGGGAGATCGCCGTCGATGTTACCTCGGCCAGCGCTGCTCAAGCGCGCGAACAGGCCATCGCGGACGCCGAACGACGGGCGGTGCAGCAGGTGCTGGAGCGACTGACCCTGCCGGCCGATCATGCCCGGCTGCCGCGGCCGGTCGGAGCCGCCTTGCAAGCACTGATCGAAGGCATGGAGGTGCACGGCGAGCGGGTTTCCGCCACGCGCTACATCGCCCGCATCGACGTGGCGTTCCGTCGGGCGGGCATCCGCGCGCTGCTGCGGCAGGCGGGCATTCCCTTCGCCGAGACGCGGGCGCAGCCCGCCCTGCTGCTGCCGCTGCTCGAACGGGAACGGCAACTGCTGCTGTTCGAGGGGGACAATCCCTGGGCCGCGGCATGGGCGGAACTGCCGCTGTTGGCCGGCTTGCGACCCATGCTTCTGCCGTCAGCCGACGCCGAGCCGGCGACCCTGCCGCCGGCCGACCGGGCGCGCCTTTCGTCGGTCGAGACCTGGCGACCGCTGGCGGCGCGACTTGGCGCCGACTCGGTCATCCTGGCCGACGCCAAACTGCTGGAGGACGCAGGCGGCAGCGTGCTCGATCTCACGCTTCACGCACTTGACGGGGCGCAGGACACGACCATCGTGCGGCGCCTTCAGGCGGCCGCCGGCACGCCCGCCGCCGACCTGCTGCGCCAAGCGGCGACCGCCGCGCTGAGCGAACTGGAGGAACAATGGAAGCGGAGCATCCTGCTCAACTTCGAACAGCGCGGCCAACTTCTGGTGGAAGCGGCACTGGGCGGACTGGCCGACCTGGTGACGCTGCGGCGGACCATGCAACAGACGGCCGCGATCCGCCGTGTTGAGATTCTCTCGCTTACCCGGCGGCAGGCCCAACTGCTGCTGCAAGTGCTGGGCGAGCCGGCGCAGTTGGCGCTGGCGCTGGCCCAGCGTGGGATCGAGTTGAGGCAGGAAGGCGAAGCCTGGCGCATGGCGGTGCGGCAACCGACGAGCCCGAAGTGAACATTCCGAACCTGCTGAGCCTGCTGCGACTGCTGTCGGTGCCGCTCATCGTCTTGCTAATTCTCGAGCAGCACTGGACCGGCGCTTTCGCGGTTTTCCTGTTCGCCGGCCTGTCGGACGCGCTGGATGGGTTCATCGCCCGGCATTGGCGCCAGCGCACGCGGCTTGGCGTCTACCTTGACCCGGTGGCCGACAAGACCATGCTGGTGGCGATCTACCTGGCGCTGGCCTCGCTCGCGCTGCTGCCGCTTTGGCTCGTGGTGCTGGTGGTGTCCCGCGACCTGCTGATCGTCGGCGGCGCGTTGCTTCTCTATATGCTCGGGCACCGGGCGGAGCTCGCGCCTTCGCGCATCAGCAAGCTCAACACCGTGATGCAGATCGTTTGCGCGGGTGTCGTGCTGGGCGGCCCTGCCTTGGGCGTGGATCTGCCGCCGGCGGGCTTGCATCTGTTGAGCGCCGCCGTTGCCGGCACCACCGTCGCTTCTGGCGCCGGCTATGTGCTGAGCTGGTCGCGGCAGTCCTCGACGATGGAGGAAACCTGAAATGAACGACCGCGCGCAGATCCTGGCCTGGACCGCGGGATTAGTGCTGTTCTGCCTGCTGACCTATCTGCTGCGCGGCGTGCTGTTGCCGTTCGTCGCGGGTATTACCATCGCCTATTTCTTCGATCCCGTGGCCGACCGCCTGAAGCGCTCGGGCCTGCCGCGGTCGCTGGCCGCCGCGCTGGTCGTCGTGGCGGTGTTCCTGGCCGCCATTCTGGTGGGGCTGCTGCTGGCTCCGTTGGTGCAGGGGCAGCTCGATCAGCTTCTGCAGCGGGTGCCGCGTTTCGTGCAGATGCTGCGCGAGCAGGCGTTGCCTTCGATCGTCGAGCGGCTGCAGGCGCTCGGGCTCAGCATCGAGGGCGACATGCGGCAGGCGGTGGCCGGTGTCGCCGGCGACGCGGTGGCGTTCCTCGGCAAGCTCCTGGGCGGTGCGTTGAGCGGCGGCGCGGCCATCCTCAATCTGCTGGCCCTGCTGCTCATCACGCCGGTCGTGGCGTTCTATCTGTTGCGCGACTTCGACCTGATCGTGGCGCGGGTCGACGGCTGGCTGCCACTCCAGCATCGCACCGTCATCCGCGAGCTGTTCTCGCGGTTCGATGACGTGCTGGCCGGCTTCGTGCGCGGACAGGGCACGACCTGCTTAATCCTGGCCGCCTACTACGCCACCGCGCTGACCCTGATCGGGCTGGATTTCGGGCTGATCATCGGCCTGCTGACCGGCCTGCTCAATTTCGTGCCGTTCGTCGGGGTGATGCTGGGCATGGCCCTGTCGTTCGTCACGCTGTTCAGTCAGTTCGGTTGGGAAATCGTGCATTTCCTGCTGCTGGCGGCGATTTTCGCCGCCGGGCAAGTGGCGGACGGCTATTGGCTGACGCCGCGCATCGTTGGCCGGCATACCGGGTTGCATCCCGTGTGGATCATGTTCGCGTTGCTCGCGGGCGGCAGTCTGTTCGGTTTCGTCGGGGTGTTGCTGGCGGTGCCGTTGGCTGCGGTCATGGGCGTGATGCTTCGGTTCCTGCTGGCGCACTACTTGCACAGCCCGCTATTCCACGGCGGTGCGAAGGCCGCGGGCGACCAGCCGCCGTGAGTCGGCAGCTGCCATTGCCGTTGCCGACCCGCCCCGGCTATCGGCGGGCGGACTTGGTGGTCGGGGCCGGCAACGCCGAAGCGGTGGCCTGGATCGACCGCTGGCCGGACTGGCCGCAGGGCCTGCTGGTGCTTGCCGGGCCGCCCGGCTGCGGCAAGCGCCACTTGGCGGAAGTGTGGCGCCAGCGCAGCGGGGCGCCGCTGCTCTTGGCGGCAGAGTTTGGGCAAGACGACCCGCCGACGCTGGCGTCCAGCGGCGCCGCCGCCGTCACGGCGGCCGAGGATCTGCGAAGCGAAGCCGCGTTGCTGCATCTCGTCAATCTGCTGCGCGAACGGCGCGGAACCTTGCTGCTGACCGGCCGCGATCCGCCCGCCCGCTGGCCGTTGCGGCTGCCTGACTTGCGTTCACGGCTGCTGGCGGCCCCGCTGGCGTTGGTGGCGAGACCGGACGATGCGATGCTGGCGGCGCTGGCGGGCAAGCTGGCGGCCGATCGGCAACTGGTGCTGGGTGCGGGCGTCGTCGAGTATCTGGTGGCGCGCGGCGAACGGCGCTACGACGCGCTGGCGGCGGCCATCGCGCAACTCGACCAGCACTCGCTGGCGGCGCACCGCGCGATCACGCTGGCTTTGGCGCGCGAAGTGCTGACCGGTCTGCGCGACACGATTGCCGGACAATGAACGACGAGGGGAGATGTCATGGATCTGGGAATCGGCGGCAAGTGGGCGATCGTCTGCGCGGCCAGCAAGGGGCTGGGCAAGGGCTCGGCGGTGGCGCTGGCGCGCGAAGGCGTCAACCTGGTGCTGAATGCACGCGGCGTTGAGGCGCTGGAGGCGACGGCGGCGGAAATTCGCGGCGCTTACCCGGTGCAAGTCCATACGCTCGCGGGCGATGTGAGCGAGGCCCCGGTGCGCGCGCGCCTGGTGGCGGCATGCCCCGCACCGGATATCCTGGTGAACAATGCGGGCGGTCCGCCGCGCGGCGACTTCCGCGAGTTCAACCCTGAGGACTGGCAGAAGGCGGTCAACGCCAACATGATCACGCCGATCGAGCTGATCAAGGCGGTGCTGGACGGAATGCTGGCCCGACGTTTCGGGCGGATCGTCAACATCACCTCGGCATCGGTCAAGCACCCGATCCCCGAACTTTGCCTGTCGAACGGCGCGCGGGCCGGCCTGACCGGCTTCGTCGCCGGCCTGTCCCGCCAGGTGGCCAGGCACAACGTGATCATCAACAATCTGTTGCCGGGCCCGTTCAATACCGACCGGCTGCGCGCCGGCATTCGCTTCAACGCCCGGGCGGCCGGCCGCAGCGAAGCCGAACAGGTCGAGCAGATGCAGGCGCGCAACCCCGCCGGCCGGTTCGGCAGCGTGGAGGAGTTCGGGGCGGTATGCGCGTTCCTCTGCAGTCAACATGTCGGTTTCATGACGGGCCAGCAGGTGCTGTTGGACGGCGGCGCCTACCCGGGGACCACCTGACCGGCGCGCGCCGGTTCACCATTCGGTCTTTTCCGGTGGTGTAACATGGCGGGGACCGGGCTGGCGGAGAGGGATCATGAGGGCATCGCGCAAGCGCAAGCAGGCAGTTGCACCGGCCGACCCGTTGCCGACGATGCCCAGTCTCGGCCGGCCGACGGTGCCGTTCAGTCGCGATCCGCGCTACATCAACCGCGAGCTATCCTGGCTTGCCTTCAACACCCGGGTGCTGGAGGAAGCCTGCAATCCGGCCCATCCCCTGCTCGAGCGCGTGCGTTTCCTGTCGATCTCGGCGTCCAACCTGGACGAGTTCTACATGGTGCGCGTGGCCGGCCTGCACGGCCAGCTCAAGGCCAACATCGCCGACATGAGCGACGAAGGCCTGACCCCGGCGCAACAACTGCAGGCCATCAAGCACGTTGCCGGCCACTTGTTGGTCGAGCAGGCGCGCTGTTGGCGGGCGCTGCAGGCGGAGTTACGCGAAGCCGGCATCGCCGTGCTGGAGCCCGACGAACTCGACGCCGCCGACCAGACCTGGCTCGCCCGGCACTTCACCGAACGGGTCTTCCCGGTCTTGACGCCCTTGGCCATCGATCCGGCGCATCCCTTTCCGTTCCTGCCGAATCTCGGCTTTGTCAAGGTGCTGCAGCTGCGCCGTCGCGCGGATGGGCACGTAATGCGGGCCTTGGTGCCGCTGCCGAACCGGATCGCCCGGTTCATTCGCCTGCCGGGCGATCGGATCCGTTTCCTGCGGCTGGAGCACCTGGTGCGGTTGTCGCTTGATCGTCTGTTCCCCGGTTACGAGGTGCTGGGGCGGGGCCTCTTCCGCATCGTGCGCGACAGCGATATCGAAGTGGAGGAAGAGGCCGAGGATCTGGTGCGGTTCTTTCAGACCGCGCTGAAGCGGCGCCGGCGCGGCAGCGTGATCGGCCTGTGGTTCGACCACGAGATGCCCGAGGATCTGCGGCGGTTCGTGCGCGAGACGCTGGGCATCACGGCGAACGAGGCGGTGGCGGTCGACGGCCTGTTGGGCATGGCCGATGTCAAGGGGTTGATCGTCGACAGTTGGCCCGAGCTGCTGTTCCAGCCCTATCACGCACGGTTTCCGGAGCGCATCCGCGACTTCCGTGGCGACTGCCTGGCCTCGATCCGACAAAAGGACATCGTGGTGCATCACCCCTACGAGAGCTTCGACGTGGTGGTGCAGTTCGTCGCCCAGGCCGCGGCCGACCCGGAAGTGGTGGCGATCAAGCAGACGCTCTACCGCACCAGCGACGATTCCCCGATCGTCAAGGCACTGATCGCGGCGGCGGGAGCCGGCAAGTCGGTGACCGCCCTGGTCGAATTGAAGGCGCGCTTCGACGAGGAAGCGAATATCCGTTGGGCGGGCGACCTGGAACGCGCCGGCGTGCATGTGGTCTATGGTTTCATCGACCTGAAGACCCATGCCAAGGTCTCTCTGGTGGTGCGCAACGAGGGTGGCGGCTTGCGCACCTATGTGCATTTCGGGACCGGCAACTATCATCCGATCACCGCCAAGATCTATACGGACCTGTCGTTCTTCACCGCCGATCCGGAGCTGGGCCAGGACGCGGCCAAACTGTTCAACCATCTGACGGGCTATGCCGAGCCTGAGAATTTCGCCAAGCTGGTGACCTCGCCGCACGGCATCCGGCGGCGGATCCTGGAGCTGATCGACGCGGAGATCGCCCATGCCCAAGCCGGGCGGCCGGCCATGATCTGGGCCAAGCTGAACTCGCTGGTCGATGCCCGGGTGATCGATGCGCTTTATCGGGCATCGTCGGCCGGCGTCCAGATCGACTTGGTGGTGCGCGGGATTTGCTGCCTCAGGCCGGGCGTGCCCGGCCTGTCGGAGAACATTCGGGTCAAGAGTATCGTCGGCCGCTTCCTTGAGCACAGCCGCATCGTCTGCTTTGGGGCCGGCAACAAGCTACCCTCGCCGCATGCCAAGGTGTTCATCTCCTCGGCCGATTGGATGCAGCGCAATTTCGACCGGCGGGTCGAAACCCTGGTGCCGATCGAGAATGCGACAGTGCATGCGCAAATCCTGGACCAGATCATGGTGGCCAATTTGTGCGACCAGGCGCAGAGCTGGACGCTGCTGGCCGACGGCTGCTACGAACGTTTGCCTGCGGCGGCCAATGCGTTCAGCGCGCACCGCTATTTCATGACCAACCCTAGCCTTTCCGGGCGTGGCAGTGCGCTGAAGTCGCAAGGTCAGATGCCCGCGTCGCTCTAGCGCCAGCGGGTAACGTGAGGCGAGGCACTTTCGCCGTGGCGAGCAGCGACAGCGGAATGGCGGCCGATCGCGGTCCGGTCGGCGTCATCGACATCGGCTCCAACTCCGTTCGCTTGGTGGTCTACGAAGGCCTGGTGCGGGCACCGGTCGCGCTGTTCAACGAGAAGGCGCAATGCGGCCTGGGCCACGCGATCGAGGAGACCGGGGCACTCGCCGAGGCCGACATGGCGCAGGCGCTGCGCACCTTGGGGCGCTTCGCGGTGTTGACCAAGGCCATGCAGGTTGGCCGGCTCCGGGCGGTCGCCACGGCGGCAGTGCGCGATGCCCGCAACGGGCCGGCCTTCGTCGATGCCGCGGCGGCCCGTCACGGCATTGACGTCGAAGTGCTGTCGGGCGCGGACGAAGGGCGCCTGTCGGCGTTGGGTGTCCTGGCGGGCAATGCTTCGGCCAAGGGCGTGGTGGCCGATCTGGGCGGCGGCAGCCTGGAACTGGTCGAGGTCGCGGGTGGCCAGACGGGTCGATCGACGACGCTGCCGATCGGACCGTTGCGCATCGGCAGCGGCGCCAAACTGGGCCATGATCCTCGCGCGGTGGTCGATCAGGCGATGGCCGGCGTGTCCTGGCTGGCGGGACGGGCGGGGCAGACGCTCCATTTGGTCGGCGGCGCGCTGCGCGCCATCGGTCGGGTGCACATGGCGCGTACCGATTACCCGCTGCGCGTGCTGGATGCCTATAAGGTGCCGGCGGAGAGCCTGCTCACGCTCTGCGAGCTGCTTGCGGGACTTGGTCGCAAGAGCCTGCGCCGCATCGAGGGGGTACCGGCGGAGCGTCTGCCCGCGCTACCGTTCGCGGCGCTGACGCTGATGCACCTGCTGCGGCGGTTGCAGCCGCGTCACGCGGTGTTCTGCGCGCACGGCCTGCGCGAAGGGCTGATCTTCGAGATGTTGCCGCAGGCGGCCCGGGCGGAAGACCCCCTGCTGGCGGCATGCCGGCGCGAAGCCGCCATCGGCGCCCGGTTCGCGGTCCATGCCGAGGAACTGATGGCGTGGCTCGATCCGTTGTTTCCGGAAGAAGAGAGCGCCCACAGACGGCTGCGACAGGCGGCCTGCCTGTTGAGCGACATCGCCTGGCGGGTGCATCCCGATTACCGCGCCGAGCACGCTTTCGTGGAAATGCTGCGGGCGCCGTTGGCGGGAGCGGAGCACGCCGACCGGGCGTGGCTGTCGCTGGCGCTGCACGCCCGCTACACCGGCGGCGCTGGCGGCGAGACGGTGGCGGCGATCGTCGAACTGCTCGGCCGTCCGGACGCTGTGCAGGCCCGGCGTGTCGGCCTGGCGTTGCGGCTGGCCCATACGATATCCGGCGGCGCTGCTGGTCTGTTGGGGGAAGCGACGCTGGGCTTGCGGGACGGTCTGCCGCGGTTGGCCTTGCCGGGCGAGGCCGGGTTGCTGCGGGCCGACGTCGTGATGCGTCGCTTCGAGTCCCTGGTGCGGGCCTTCGACGGCAAGGCCCAATACGGCTGATGACACGTCGGCACCTGGTGCCGTCGTGTGCTGGCGGCGCCTACTCGGTGCGGCGAACCTTTGGCGCCAGCGGCCCGGCGCTTGCCGGATCCGGCGCGGGCATCGGCAAGCCGGTCTGCGGTCGTCCGAACAGCCAGCCCTGGCCATAGCCCACCCCCAGCCCGCGCAGCAACTTGTGCTGCTCGGTGGTCTCGACCATCTCGGCGATGGTGCCGATCTTCAGGTCGGTGCAAAGCTGGGCGATAGCTTTGAGGATCGCCTGGTCGCAGCTCGAGTTCTGCGCCTGCCGGACATAGGCGCCGTCGATCTTGACATAGTTGATCGGCAGCGCCTGCAGGTACGGGAACGAAGCCGAGCCGGCGCCGAAATCGTCCAAGCACACATGGTGGCCGTCGGCCTTCAACTGCTCGACAACGTTCCGCGCGGCTTCCAGGTTGGCGATCTTGCTCGATTCCGTCACCTCGAATAGCAGCTGCCGACGGTGGCGGCCCAGGGCTGCGGAGAGCTGCCGAAGCGCCGCCATGAAGAGCTGGTTCATCAGTGACTTGCCGGACAGGTTGCCGGCCAGCGAGACCGGCGCGCCAGCCTCTTCGCGCTTCAGCAGGAATTCGACCGAACGCTGGCAAACGGCCAAGTCGAAGTCTTGGATGACGTCCACTTCCTCGGCGAAAGCGATCATGCTGGCGGTCTTGTCGCGCTCCTCGAACCGGCTCAGCACTTCGTAATGGTGCAATTGGCCGTCGAACAGCGAGACGATCGGCTGGAAGGCGAGGTCGAACCGGCGGCGGTCCAATGTATCTTTGAACTTGGCGATGCGCTTGACCGTCTCGTCCATCACCCCGCGCAGCGCCTGGCCCAAGCTGTTGACGCTGAAGCTGCCGCTGCCGTCCTCGGTGAACTGGCGCAAGGCATAGGCCAGCGCCTTGTTGGCGTCCTCGGCCGAGGCCGTGCCGGCATCGAGCGCGAGGTCGGCCGCCGTGGCGGAAACGCCCTGGCCGGTCGGGTCGGCCCGTTGACTCAGGCCTTCCACCTCCTTGCCGAGGCTGACCGCCGACAGCGTGCCGTCATGCACGATGCCGAACTTGCCGTCGGCCAAAGCCGAAGCTGCTTCGCCGCCGAGCGAGCGCGAGCGCAACAGACCGCCGACGTCGCTCAGGAAGCGGCTGTAGACCGCATCGCCGGAGCGCTGCTTCAGTTCCGCCAAGCCCGGCAGATCCAGCAGTGTCAGCTTGAGTTCCTGGCCGGCCTCGCGCCCGGCCGCCATGCAGTCGCCGACCAGCGTGGCGAAGTCCTCGCCGGCCACCAGTCCGGTCGCCGGGTCGCGCTTGGCGGACTGGGCCGCGGCGGCGAAGGGCAGACGCGCAATACTCAAGGTGACATAGCGCCGGCCGTCGCCCGCCGGCAGGCGGCAACCGCCCAGGATTGCCATGCCTCGACTCGCCGCCAAGTTGATTCCGGTCGGCAGCAGACGACTGCCAGGTTTCAGCTCGCCGACGAGCCGTTGCGCCAAGCCGCGATCGCCGGCGGCCACGATCTCACTGAACGCGGTGCCGATCAGCGCCTTGGCATCGAGCCCGGTCAGGCCCTTGGCGGCACCCATGACGTAGCGCACCTTGCCCGCTTCGTCGACCTCCATCAGCAGGTCGGCGGCCGCGAACGAGAACGCGACGAAGCGGTCGCGTTCCAGCTTCAGCGCGGCGGCCGGAGCGCCCTCGGTCGCAGGCTCGATGGTCGAAAGGTTGGCCATGGGCCCCGTCTGCGCGCGGGCGAGGAAACCGCCCCAGCGAACCAGGCCGCCAGCATGACGGCGAAAGGCTTAAGGCCCGGTTAGCGTTGCCGACCCAGGGAGGCCAGCGCTAGGTCTTGGGGCCGTCCGGCAGGGCGAGGCGGATATGCAGTTCGCGCAACTGCTTGGGCGAGACCTCCGAAGGCGCCCCCATCATCAGGTCCTGCGCCTGCTGGTTCATCGGGAACAGGATGACCTCGCGGATATTCGGCTCATCGGCAAGCAGCATGACGATGCGGTCGATGCCTGGCGCGGTGCCGCCATGGGGGGGGGCGCCATGGCGCAAGGCATGCAGCATGCCGCCAAACCGACGTTCCACCTCGTCGCGGTCGTAGCCGGCGATTTCAAAGGCCCGCAACATAATGTCGGGGCGGTGGTTGCGGATGGCGCCCGAGGACAGCTCGATGCCATTGCAGACGATGTCATACTGGTAGGCGAGGATGTCCAGCGGCTGCTTGCCGTTCAGCGCCGCAAGACCGCCTTGCGGCATGGAGAACGGGTTATGGCTGAAATCGACCCGCTTCTCGTCCTCGTTCCACTCGTACATGGGAAAATCGACGATCCAGCAAAACCGGTAGCTGTCTTTCTCGACCAGGCTGAGTTCCTGGCCGAGCCGCACGCGCGCCTTGCCGGCAAGCAGGGCCGCCTTGTCCGCCGGCCCGCTGGCGAAGAACAGGCCGTCGCCGTCGCCAAGGCCCGTCAACTGCTTCAGCCGGGCGAGCCGGCCGGGATCCAGCCGCTGTCCGATCGGGCCCTTGGCGCCGCCCTCGGCAAAGGCGAGCCAGCCCAAGCCCGGCGCCCCCTCGCTGCGTGCCCAGTCGTTCATGCGGTCGAAGAAGCTGCGCGGCCGGTCGGCCGATCCGGGAGCTGGGATCGCCCGGACCACATCGCCCGCCGCCACTGCCTTGGCGAAGAGTTGGAACTCGGAGCCGGCAAACACCTCGCTGACATCGACGATGAGCAGCGGGATCCGCAGGTCTGGCTTGTCGGTCCCGTATTGCAGCAGCGCATCGCGGTAGGCGATACGCGGGAACGGCGGTGCGGTGACCTGGCGATGGGTGAACTCGGTGAACACGCCGTGCATGACCGGCTCGACGGCCGAGAACACGTCTTCCTGCTCGACGAACGACATCTCGATGTCGAGCTGGTAGAACTCGCCCGGGCTGCGATCGGCACGCGCATCCTCGTCGCGGAAGCAGGGCGCGATCTGGAAGTAGCGATCGAAGCCTGCCACCATGCACAGTTGCTTGAACTGCTGCGGCGCTTGCGGCAGGGCATAGAAATGGCCGGGATGGAGCCGGCTCGGCACCAGGAAGTCGCGTGCGCCTTCGGGGCTGGAGGCGGTCAGGATGGGGGTTTGGAACTCCAGGAAGCCTTGCGCCTCCATGCGTCGGCGGATGCTGGAGATGACGCGCGAACGCAGCACGATATTGGCGTGCGGGCGCTCGCGCCTGAGATCCAGGAAACGGTAGCGCAGCCGGATGTCCTCGGGATATTGCTGCTCGCCGAACACCTGTAGCGGCAACTCGTCGGCGCTCGACAGCACTTCGCAGGCATCAATCCGCAGCTCGACCTCGCCCGTGGCGAGGCTGGCGTTCACGGTCTCCGGGCTGCGCGCCACGACCCGCCCGTCCACTCGGACCACCCATTCGGCGCGCGCCTCTCCGACCGCGGCGAAGCAGGCCGCGTCGGGTTCCACCACACATTGCGTTGTGCCGTAATGGTCGCGCAAGTCGATGAACACCAGCCCGCCGTGGTCGCGCTTGCGGTGGACCCAGCCCGACAAGCGGACCTGCTGGCCGACATGGTCGCGGCGCAGTTGGCTGCAAGTATGGGTGCGATAGCGGTGCATGCGGCGGGAAACCATGGTCTTGGACGGACGGCAGCCGGCCGGCCGCAAAACGGCGGGAACAGCGCATAGGAAAGCTCGCGTTGTCAAGCCAGCCCGCCTATGGTGCGGCCCGGCGCATCCCCGCCGCCCGAGACCGATTGCAAGAAACACCTCCGCGATGAGCATTGTTCGCAACACCGATGCCCTGGCCGAGCTCTGCCAGCGGCTCGCCAGGCAGCCAGCGATCATTGTCGATACCGAGTTCATGCGCGACCGCAGCTATTGGTCGAAATTGTGCCTGGTGCAGGTCGCGGCCGAGGGCCAGGTCTGGGCAATCGACCCGCTGGCCGAGGGCATCGAGCTCAGCCCATTGCACGACCTGATGGCGGCACCCGATGTGCTGAAGGTATTTCATGCCGCCCGACAGGACCTGGAGATTTTCTTTCACGCCACCGGCCTGGTGCCGGGGCCGCTGTTCGATACGCAGGTGGCGGCGATGGTCTGCGGCCTGGGCGAGCAGATCGGTTTCGAGATGCTGGTGCAGCGGTTGACCGGGCGGCGGCTCGACAAGTCGGCGCAATTCACCGACTGGGCCCGCCGGCCGTTGTCGCCGCGCCAGCTCGACTACGCGCTTGCCGATGTGCGCCATCTGGCGGAGGTCTACAAGGTGCTGGAGCAGCGGCTGAAGGACAGCGGCCGGGCGCATTGGCTGAACGAGGAGATGGCGATCCTGGCCGATCCTGGTACCTATGCCTTGGTGCCGGAACAGGCCTGGAGGCGGCTCAAGCCGCGCGGCCGCAATCCCCGATACCTGGGCGTCCTGAAGGAAGTTGCCGCCTGGCGCGAACTGGAAGCGCAGCGCCGCGACTTGCCGCGCGGACACGTCCTGCGCGACGAGGCCGTGCTGGAACTGGCGGCCGAGCGGCCGACCGGCGCGGACGGTCTGAGAGCCCTGCGCGCGGTGCCCAAGTCGTTCGCCGACAACGCCATGGGCGAGGGCCTGCTGAACGCCATCCGCCGCGGCCTGGAGCTGCCGGAAGCGGCATTGCCGGTGCTCGCCGAGGAGCCGCAGATCAACGCGGGACCGGCCCTGGAACTGTTGAAAGTGTTGCTGAAGCAGCAATGCAATGAACATGGCGTGGCGGCCAAGCTGGTGGCCAGCAGCGAGGACTTGGCGCGCATCGCCAGCGACCCCAGGGCCGACCTGCCAGCGCTGTCGGGCTGGCGGCGCGAGGTATTCGGCGATGCGGCGCTGGCCCTGCTCTCCGGCCGGCTGGCGCTGACGGCGAGGAAGGGCCGGATCGAGCTGCTGGCGGTCAACGGCGGAACCAAATAGCGGTCAGGCGGGGTCCGTCGGCCTGGCGTCGAGCAGATCCCGCGTACTGTGGCGCAGCCGCTCGCACAGGATGAGCGAGAGGTGCAGCAGCACATTGGCGGCGATCTTCGGGATCTCCTCCATCGCCCGGCGTACCGCCGCCTGGGTCAGTACCAGCACCTCGCTGGTCTCGCCCGCCACCAGGTCGGCCGAGCGCGGGGTCTCGGCCAGGAAGCCGATCTCGCCGGCCAGGCCGCCAGGGCCGATCGAGGCCAGGCGGCGTCGGTGGCCGGAATATTCGGCCTCGACATGAAGCCGGCCGGCCAGCACCACATACATCTCGTGTCCCGTGCTGCCCGCGCGCACCAGCAGGTCGCCCGGCTCCAGCGCCAACAGCTTGGCCTGGTGCAGGAAGCGCAAGGCATCGGCGTAGCTCAAGCCCCGGAACAGCGGAATGGAGGTGAGCGGGGTCTGCTGCAGACGCTTGGTCAAGAAGCGCCAGAAGCGCTCCTCGTCGCGCAGCTGCTTGGTGTCGATGGCTGGCGCCTCGGGAAAATGACGGGCGAACCAGTTGGCGGCGGTGCGATCGTTGGGCAACGCGGCCGCCAGGCGGGTAAAGGGGGAATTGACCGCGCGCAGGTGGCCGAAATCCTTCAGCAGCATCAAGAGCGGCGTGCGCACACGCTGGTCGGCGTCGTAGAAATGCGGCGCGTAGCGGCGGTAGCCGAGCTGCTGATAGAGCCCGGTATTGGCGAGCTCGCAATGGGTGAAATCGATCTCGCGGCGAAGCTGGCGGGTGGTCTTGAACGCCGCCGCCAGAAGCAGCGCGGCCGCTTCCCCACCCGGCCAGTCGGGAGCGACAACCGGCGGGCCCGTTACCGACAGCGCATGGCCGTACTCGGCGAAGCGTGCCAGCATGAATGCTTGGCGCAGGCTTTCCGGCAGCCGGTCGGGCGCGGCCGCTCCCACTTGCCAGAGTGTCGCGCGGATCTCGCCGTCCTGCTCGATAAAGTAGTGCTCGGCTTGGGCGGCCAGCGATTCCAGCCGGTCGATGCCGGCCGGCAGGTTGGCGCCCGCGGCGAGGCCGCGTTCGCGTCGCAACGCCGCCAGGCGAAAGCGCTCAACCCGCCGCCGGTCGGCGTCCGTCGTCGCCAGCACCACCCGCTGGCGCACCCGCTCGCCGGCGGCCGAACCATCCATGCGCTGCCTCCGTCGGTTTGGCGACGAACTTCGCATGGCAGCCCTGAAACCGCGGTTAACGGCGCGGCCGCGCGGGCTTCGGAGCAACGAAAAACGGCCCGGCGCCAAGCGCCGGGCCGAGTCTCACAAGGGAGGACTGCCGATGCGACGGCCTACTGTTGCCGCCGCTACTAGACCCACCCCCAACAGGCTTGCCCAGACAGGGCGGGCCTTACGCAACTGGCGCCGGCGCAAAGGGGGAAAACACCGGCGCCTGGGCCTCGATGAACCGACGAACTCAACTACAACCGCTTGTCGCGCCGCAGGTCAGACACTTCATGCAGGTGCCATTACGAACCAGCGTGAAATTGCCGCATTCCCCGCAGGCGTCTCCCTCATAGCCCTTGAGACGGGCTTCCCGAACTTGCGTGGCGGTGCTTTCCGCCAGGATGCCAAGACTGGGGCCGCCGCTGCCGCCACGGATCGCGAGGCCGACCTCGAGCGCCAAGCCGGCGGTCGGCGCGTCGGTTAAGGCGGCGGCGCCGCCAGGGTAGACCAGCAATTGCGTGGCCCGGCCGCGCATGTAGCCGCGCGAGGCGCCCGGCGCGACCCGTTGGCCGTCGCCGCCGCGCGGCGACACATCGCTCTGCTGTTCGCCGCCGCCAAGCGCGTCTGGTCGCAGATCGTCCGGCGCCGCATGCGCCAAATCGTGGCGGCCGAGATAGGAGATAGCGAGCTCGCGGAAGACATAGTCGATGATCGAGGTCGCCATCTTGATGGTATCGTTGCCCACCACCGCACCCGACGGCTCGAAGCGGGTGAAGGTGTAGGCCTCGACGAATTCCTCGAGCGGCACGCCATATTGCAGGCCGATCGAGATGGCGATGGCGAAGTTGTTCATCAAGCTGCGGAAGGCCGCCCCTTCCTTGTGCATGTCGACGAAGATCTCGCCCAGCGAACCGTCCTCGTATTCCCCGGTCCGCAGATAGACCTTGTGTCCGCCCACTTCGGCCTTCTGGGTGTATCCGGTGCGCCGGCCCGGCAGGCGCTTGCGGCGCCGCAGTTCGCGCTCGACCACGCGTTCGACAATGCGTTCGATGACCTGCACGCGCGGTGCCGCCTGGGCGAAACTCTCGGCCAGCGGCTCCTCGTCCTCTGCTTCGTCCTGCAGCAAGGCCGAAGCCAATGGCTGCGACAGCTTCGAGCCGTCGCGATAGAGAGCGTTGGCCTTCAGGCCGAGTTTCCAGGACAGCAGATAGGCGTTCTTGCAATCCTCGACGGATGCGCCGTTTGGCATGTTGATGGTCTTGGAAATGGCTCCGGAGATGAAGGGCTGGGCCGCAGCCATCATGCGGATGTGGCTCTCCCAACTGAGATAGCGGCTGCCGATTCGGCCGCAGGGGTTGGCGCAGTCGAAGACGGGCAAATGCTCGGCCTTGAGCGCCGGCCCGCCTTCCAGGGTCATCGCGCCGCAGCAATGCAGGTTGGCGGCCTCGATCTGCTCCCGGGTGAAACCCAAACGCCGCAACAGGTCGAGACCGGCATCCGCCAATTCGGCTTCGTCGAGGCCCAGTCGCTCGCGGCAGAAGCGTTCGCCAAGCGTCCATTTGTTGAAGGCGAATTTGATGTCGAAGGCGCTGTCGAGCGCGCGCTCGATCGCGTCGAGTTCGGCGGGCCCGAAGCCGCGCTCGGCCAGTGCCGCCTGGTTGACGCCGGGGGCCTCGCGCAGGTTGCCGTGTCCGACGGCGTAGCCGACGATGGCGTCGATTTCGGCCGGGTCGTAGCCCAGCCGCGCCAAGGCATCCGGCACGATGCGGTTGATGATCTTGAAGTAGCCGCCGCCCGCCAGTTTCTTGAACTTGACCAAGGCGTAATCGGGCTCGATGCCGGTGGTGTCGCAGTCCATCATCAGGCCGATGGTGCCGGTGGGCGCGATCACCGTGGTCTGCGCGTTGCGGAAGCCGTGTGCCTCGCCCAGCGCCAGCGTCTTGTCCCAGGCGGCGCGCGCCGCCGCGACGAGAACACCATCGGGGCAGTTGTCGGCATCGAGCGGCACCGGCAGCACTTCCAGCCGCTCATAGCCGTCCTGACGGCTGTGCGCCGCGCGACGATGGTTGCGGATTACCCGGAGCATCGCCTCGCGGTTGCGCTGGAAATCCGGGAACGGTCCGAACGCCGCCGCCATTTCGGCCGAGGTGGCATAGGCCGTGCCGGTCATCAGCGCGCTGATGGCGCCGCAATAGGCCCGACCCCGGTCGCCGTCATAGGGCAAGCCGCAGGCCATCAGCAGGCCGCCCAGATTGGCATAGCCCAGGCCCAGTGTGCGATAGCGATAGGACAATTCGGCGATGCGCCGCGAGGGGAACTGCGCCATCAGCACGGCGATTTCCAGCGCCATGGTCCACAGCCGCACGGCGTGCGCGAAAGCCGGCACGTCGAACGAACCGTCGGCGCGCAGGAACGGCAGCAGGTTCAGTGAGGCCAGATTGCAGGCCGTGTCGTCGAGGAACATGTACTCCGAGCACGGGTTGGACGCCCGGATCGGCCCATCCTCGGGGCAGGTGTGCCATTCGTTGATCGTGCTGTGGAACTGCAGCCCCGGATCGGCGCTGGCCCAGGCGGCGTGGCCGATGCGCTCCCAAAGCGCGCGCGCCTTGACCACGCGCGGCGGCTTGCGCGCCACCCGCCAGTTGAGCCGCCATTCCCCGTCGTCCTCGACCGCGCGCAGGAACTCGTTGTCGACCCTGACCGAGTTGTTCGAGTTCTGCCCGGATACGGTCAAATAGGCCTCGCCGTCCCAGTCAATGTCGAAGGTCGGGAACTCGATCTGCCGATAGCCCTGCCGGGCGAAATCGATGGTGCGCTTCAGGTAGTTGTCCGGCACGAACGCCTTGCGTGCGGCCCTCATCGCCGCCTTGAGGGCCGGATTGCGCGCCGGTTCGAAGCGCCCGTCGCCTTCGCCGGCAAGGCAAGCCGACATCACCGCGGCGAGATGCTTGGCGGTCTGCTTGGAGCCGCTGACCAGCGCCGCCACCTTCTGCTCCTCGACCACCTTCCAGTCGATGAATCGCTCGATGTCGGGATGGTCGACATCAACCACCACCATCTTGGCGGCGCGCCGGGTGGTGCCGCCCGACTTGATGGCGCCGGCGGCCCGGTCGCCGATCTTGAGGAAGCTCATCAGGCCGGACGACCGGCCGCCGCCCGACAGGGGCTCGTTCTCGCCGCGCAGGCTGGAGAAGTTGCTGCCGGTGCCGGAGCCGTATTTGAACAGGCGCGCCTCGCGCACCCACAGATCCATGATGCCGCCTTCATTCACCAGATCGTCGGCGATGCCCTGGATGAAACAGGCGTGCGGTTGCGGATGCTCATAGGCGCTGGTCGACTGGCAAAGCGCGCCGCTGCGAAAGTCGACATAGAAATGACCCTGGGCCGGTCCGGCGATGCCGTAGGCCCAATGCAGGCCGGTGTTGAACCATTGCGGCGAATTGGGCGCCGCCATCTGGCGGGCAAGCATCCAGCAATGCTCGTCGTAGAATGCCAGGGCGTCGGCTTCGCTGTCGAAATAGCCCGCCTTCCAGCCCCAGTAGGTCCAGGTGCCCGCCAGGCGATGGAACACCTGTTTGGCACTGCTCTCGCCGGCGCTGCGCGCCTCCGCCGGCAGTGTCGCCAGGGCTGCGTCGTCGGCCACGCTGCGCCACAGCCAGACCGGGACATCGTCCTCGGCCACCGGCTTCAGGCGGGTCGGCACGCCCGCCTTGCGAAAATACTTCTGCGCCAGGACATCGGTCGCCACCTGTGACCAGTCGGCGGGCACTTCGATATCCTCTTGCCGGAACACCACGGATCCATCCGGATTGCGGATCTCGCTTGCGTCCCGCCGGAAGGCCACGCCCGAATAGGGCGATTGGCCCTCCGTCGTGAACCGACGCACTACCTGCATCCTGCCCCCCCGAGGCACTGACGTGCAGCTGGCACGACCTCGGACAACCTACTAGATATAGCGGTCATGCACGAATCAATCGCAAGCCCATGTGTACGCGTCCGCGAGAGTGCTGGCAACGCGCCTTACCAGATTTTGTGTCGCCTGTTGCAAACCGGACACAGGATGTTGGTGGAAGTCCCTGAATCGATAGACTTCCATTGGCCCGACGCTGATGCCATAGTGCGCCCCGCGCGAAGCGGCGACTGGGCGGACGGGCGGCATGGCAACCATCGGTACCCGGTTGATGACGTGGTGGAAAGGCGAACTGGTCGGGCAGGACCAGTTCGGCAATCGCTACTACCGGGAAAAGGCGGGCCTGCGCCGCTGGGTGCTGTACCGGGGCATGCCTGAAGCCTCCAAGGTGCCGCCGGAATGGCACGCCTGGCTGCACCGCACGACCGACGCGGTGCCGGCCGGCAGGGCAGCCGCCAAGCCCTGGGAGAAGGAGCATGTGCCGAACCTGAGCGGGACGGCCGGCGCCTATCGGCCGCCAGGCAGCTTGCTGCAGGGCGGACGGCGGCCGCACGCGACCGGCGACTACGAGGCCTGGCGGCCGGATTGAGTCTGGGCAGGCATGCGCGAGAATCTGGTCGATACTCTGCTGGGCGCCGCGGTGCTGGCCGTCGCGGCGGTGTTCCTGGTGTTCGCCTATCGCACCGCCGATATCGGCAAGGTCGAAGGCTACGAACTGGTGGCGCAGTTCGAGAAGGTGGACGGGGTGCGGGTGGGAACCGACGTGCTGCTGTCCGGCATCAAGATCGGCACCGTCACCGAGCAGGAACTCGACACCAAGGCTTACTTGGCGGTGCTGCGTTTCAGTGTCGCGGAGCGGGTCAAGGTGCCGGAGGATAGCTCGATCAAGATCACTTCCGACGGTCTGCTCGGCAACAAGTACCTTTCGGTGCAGCCCGGCGGATCGGACACCATGTTGAAGCCGGGCCAGGAGATCCGCTTCACGCAAGGCTCGGTTGATCTGATGGAGCTGTTGGGCAAGGCCCTCTACAGCAGCCAGGGCGGTGGCGAGCGCAAATAGCGGGCTGACCGCCGCCCTGGCGGTCGCCACGGCCCTGGCTTCGGCCGGTACGGCTCGCGCGGAAGGCGACAACGCGGCGATCCTGCGGGGTCTCGACAAGATCACGGCTCGGGTTGGCTTGATCGAGGCGCCGATCGGCGCGCCGGTCGCGTTCGGGCGGCTCACCATCACCGCGCGCGCCTGCGTCAAGCGGCCCCCCGAAGAGACCGCCGAAGTCACCGCGTTCCTGGAAATCCTCGAGCAGCCGCCCGGCGTCAGCCAGCCGGTCATGCGCTTCACCGGCTGGATGTTCGCTTCCACGCCGGCGCTGTCGGCCCTGGATCACCCGGTCTACGATGTCACGGTGATCGACTGCAGAATGGTCTCCGGTGACGGCTCGCGGCCGAAACAATAGAAATCCGCGGGCGCGTTCAGCGCGGCGGCAAGCCGGACATGATACTCCGCTCGGGCGATCTCGATCGTGCCGAAGCGCGCCAGATGCTTGGTCACGAACTGCGTGTCGAGCAGCGTGAAACCGCCCAGGATCAGGCGCCCGACCAGATGCACCAGCGCGACCTTGCTGGCGTCGCGTTCGCGGCTGAACATGCTCTCGCCGAAGAACACCCCGCCCAGGGCGACGCCATAGAGGCCGCCGACCAGATCGCCGGCCCGCCGCACCTCCACGGAATGGGCATGGCCCAGCCGGTGCAATTCGCAGAACAGCTCGTGGATCGGCCGGTTGATCCAGGTGTCCGGCCGGCGGGTCTGGGCTTCCGCGCATGCCTCGATGGTGGCCGCGAAGTCTTGATCGACCGACACCTGAAATCGGCCCGACCGCACGGTGCGGGCAAGGCGGCGGGGCAGGTGGAAGCGGTCGAGCGGCAAGACGCCGCGGCGCTCCGGATCGACCCAGAACAGGCGCGTATCGGTGCGCGATTCGGACATCGGAAACACGCCCGCTGCATAGGCGCGCAACACCAGGTCAGGGGTGATCGGTGGCACGTGCCGGCTCAGGGCTGCCGTCCAGCCAGATAGTCCTCCAGCCAGCGGACGTGGTAGTCGCCGTCGACGAAGGCGCGCGTGCCCGAAAGGGCCAAATGCAGGGGAATGTTGGTGTCGATGCCACCGATGACATACTCCTCCAGCGCCCGGCGCAGGCGCATCAGGCATTCGTTGCGGCTTTGGCCATGCACGATCAGCTTGCCGATCAGGCTGTCGTAATATGGCGGCACCCGGCAGCCGGCATAGAGCGCCGAATCGATGCGCACTCCGGGGCCGCCCGGCGGGTGATACTCGCTGACCCGCCCAGGGGCTGGCGCAAAGGTCTCGGGATGCTCGGCGTTGATGCGGCATTCGATGGCGTGGCCATGGAAGCGGATGTCCTGCTGTTTGAGCACGAACGGCGCCCCGGCGGCAATGCGGATCTGCTCGCGCACGATGTCGATGCCGGTGACGGCCTCGGTCACCGGATGTTCGACCTGCAGGCGGGTGTTCATCTCGATGAAGAAGAAGCGGCCGTCCTGATAGAGGAACTCGACCGTGCCGGCGCCCCGGTAGCGCAGCGCGCGCAAGGCCGGCATCACCAGGTCCGCCAAGGCCGCGCGCTCGGTCGCGTTGAGCGCGGGCGAGGGCGCTTCCTCGATCACCTTCTGATGCCGGCGCTGCAACGAGCAGTCGCGCTCACCCAGATGCACCATCTTGCCATGGCCGTCGCCCAGCACCTGCAGTTCGATATGGCGGGGTCCGGTCAGGTACTTCTCGAGGTAGATCGCGTCGTTGCCAAAGGCCGCCCTGCTTTCCGCCCGCGCGGCGGTTAGCGCGGCTGGCAGATCCTCTTCGCGCTCGACCCGCTTCATGCCGCGCCCGCCGCCGCCCGCCGCCGCCTTCAGCAGCACCGGAAAGCCGATGCCGCGGGCTTCCCGCAGCGCAGCCGCCTCATCCGCCACCGGCCCTTCGCTGCCTGGAATCAGCGGCAGCCCCAACTCCGCCGCCCGTCGTCGTGCGGCGATCTTGTCGCCCATCAGCCGGATATGCTCGGGGCTGGGGCCGATGAAGGCAAACTTGTGTTCCTCCACGATGGCGGCGAATTCCGCGTTCTCGGCCAGGAATCCGTAGCCGGGGTGGATGGCCTCGGCGCCGCTGATCTGCGCCGCCGCGATGATGGCGGGGATGTTGAGATAGCTGCTACGCGCGTCCGGCGGGCCGATGCAGACGCTTTCGTCGGCCAGCCGTACGTGCATCGCCTCGGCATCCGCGGTCGAATGGACCGCGACCGTGTGAATGCCCAGTTCTCGGCACGCCCGATGGATGCGCAGCGCGATCTCACCGCGATTGGCGATCAGGACCTTGTCGAACAAGACCGGCTCTATTCCAGGACCAGCAGCGCCTGCGCGTATTCGACGGGGGCGCCGTTCTCCACCAGGATCAGGGTCACCCGGCCGTCGCGCGGCGCGGCGATCTCGTTATAGGTCTTCATCGCCTCGATCAGCAGCAGCGTTTGGCCCTTGACGACCGACTGCCCGGCCCGCACGAACGGCGGCTTATCCGGCTCGGGCGACAGGTAGACCGTGCCAACCATGGGCGAGGTGAGGGCGCCCGGATGGTTGCCGGGCTGGACCGGGGCCGCCGGCTCGGCGCCGTTGCCCGGCCGATGCCCCGGCACCGTCGGCGCGGCTTGCGTGAACGCCACGGGCGCCGCCTGGCGGGCCACGCGCAGGCGATGGTCCTTGTCGGCCACCTCGATTTCCGACAGGCCGGTCTCGGCCAGCAAGGCGGCGAGCTCGCGGATCAGTGCGCGGTCGATGTCGAACTTGGCCATGGCCCTCGCTGCTCCGCCCGTTTTCACGCTCAGCCGCGCAATTTTGCTGCTACGGCCTCCAGGGCCGCGCAATAGCCTAGCCCGCCCAGCCCGCAAATGACCCCTTCCGCGCCTGCGCTCAAGTAGGAATGATGGCGGAACGGCTCGCGACGGTAAATGTTCGACAGATGCACCTCCCAATAGGGCAGGGCCACCGCCTTCAACGCGTCGGCGATGGCAAGCGAGGTGTGGGTATAGGCGCCGGCATTGATGACGATGGCGCGCGCCGGCCGGCCCGCCTCCTGTATCCAGCTCACCAGTTCGCCTTCGTGGTTGCTCTGGCGGAAATCCGGGGCAAGGTCGAGGGCTTGCGCGCGCTGGCGGGCCAGCCGCTCGATCTCGGCCAGCGTCAGGCTGCCGTAGATCGCCGGTTCGCGCGTGCCCAGCAGGTTGAGATTGGGGCCGTTCAGGACCAGGACGGGGATTACCATGCCACCTCGACGGCTACGGACCGGCTGCCTATATAGACGGAACCAACCGGGCTTAGAAGGCGTTAGCGGCCGCCTTCGGTTGCGGGCGATGAGGTGCCAGCCCATACTTCCAGGGGCACGGCGGTGGCAGACGACAGCGGGCAGATGCGGATCACGATCAACGGCGAAGCGCGCGAATTGGCGGGGCCGATGACGGTTGCGGCGCTCTTGGCCGAACTCGGCCTGGATGCGCGCAAGATCGCGCTGGAACGCAACCTGGAGATCGTGCCGCGCTCGGCCTATGGCCAGGTCAGCGTGGCGTCCGGGGACCGGCTGGAGATCGTGCATTTCGTCGGCGGCGGCGATGCGCAGGCGGAATCCGAAGACGAGGATGGCTGGACGCTGGCCGGCCGCCGGTTCCGCTCGCGCCTGATCATCGGCACCGGCAAGTACAGGAGTTTCGAGGAGAATCGGCACGCCCTGGAGGCTTCGGGCGCGGAGATCATCACGGTCGCCGTGCGCCGGGTGAACGTGACCGACCCTGCGAAGGAGATGCTGGTCGACTACATCGACCCCAAGAAATACGTCTTTCTACCCAACACCGCCGGTTGCTACACGGGCGAGGAGGCGGTGCGCACCTTGCGCCTGGCGCGCGCGGCGGGCGGCTGGAGCTTGGTCAAGCTGGAGGTTCTGGGCGACCAGAAGACGCTCTACCCCAACATGCCGGAGACCCTGCGCGCGGCCGAGTTGCTGATCCGGGAAGGCTTCGAGGTGATGGTCTACTGCTCGGACGATCCCATCCAGGCCAAGCGGCTGGAGGAGATCGGCTGCTGCGCCATCATGCCGCTCGCCGCCCCGATCGGCTCGGGCCTGGGCGTGCAGAACCCGGTCGGCATCCGCATGATCGTCGAGAACGCCAAGGTGCCGGTGCTGGTCGATGCCGGCGTCGGCACCGCCTCCGATGCCGCGATCGCCATGGAACTGGGCTGCGACGGCGTGCTGATGAACACCGCGATCGCCGAGGCCCGCGATCCGGTACGGATGGCCCGCGCCATGCGTCATGCGGTGAAAGCGGGGCGGCTCGCCTATCTCGCGGGCCGCATGAAGCGCAAGTATTACGCCGATCCCTCGTCGCCCTTGGCGGGGTTGATCTAGCCGTCGAAAGGTGCCCGGCGATGCCCGACCTCTGGGACAATCCGATGGGCACGGACGGTTTCGAGTTCATCGAATATGCCGCGCCCGATCCGGCGGCGCTGGCCGGCCTGTTCGTCCGCCTGGGTTTCACCGCGGTGGCCCGGCACCGTTCCAAGAACGTCACGCTCTATCGCCAGGGCGACGTCAACTTCGTTCTGAACGCCGAGCCCGACAGCTTCGCGCAAGCCTTCGCCCGCGTGCATGGCCCCAGCATCTGCGCCATCGCGTTCCGCGTGCGCGACGCCGCCACGGCGCATCGCCGCGCGCTCGAGCTTGGCGCCTGGAACGTTGCCGGCAAGGTCGGGCCGATGGAGCTCAACATTCCCGCCATCAAGGGCATCGGCGATTCGCTGCTCTATCTGGTCGACCGCTATGGATCCGCCGGCACCATCTACGATGTGGATTTCCGCCCCATCTCCGGAGCGCCGGCCGAGCAGGGCGTCGGCCTGACGGGCATCGACCACCTGACGCACAACGTGCATCGCGGCCGCATGGCGGAGTGGGCCGGCTTCTATGAGCGGCTGTTCGGGTTCCGCGAACTGCGCTATTTCGACATCGAGGGCAAGCTGACGGGCTTGCGTTCCAAGGCGATGACCAGCCCTTGCGGCAAGATCCGCATCCCGATCAACGAGTCGGCCGACGAGCGCTCGCAGATCCAGGAATATCTGGAAGCCTATCGCGGCGAGGGCATCCAGCATGTGGCGCTGGGCTGCGACGACATCCACGCCGCGGTGGAGAGCCTGGCGGCGCGCGGCGTGCCATTCCAGTCCACACCCGACACCTATTACGGGAACGTTGACCGGCGGGTGCCCGGGCACGGCCAGGACGTGAGCCGCCTGCGCCGCAACCGCGTTCTGATCGACGGCGGACCCGAACAAGGCGGCGGACTGCTGCTGCAGATCTTCACGGAAACGGTGATCGGGCCGATCTTCTTCGAACTGATCGAGCGCCGGGGCAATCAGGGTTTCGGGGAGGGCAATTTCAAGGCGCTCTTCGAGTTGATCGAGCAGGACCAGGTCCGGCGCGGCTACCTGGCCGGGAACCCCGCCAAGGCCGACAGCCAAGGGAGATAGCGATGGCGCGCAAGTGGATTTCCCTGCCCCGCAGCGAAGGCCAAGCCAGCCGCCAGGCGCATGTCGATCTGCCGCCCGGAACCTTCGAACGCGAGATGGGGCGCGAGGGCTTCTTCGGGCCCGCCACGCAATTCTACCACCGCCACCCGCCGACCGATTGGATCGACTGGGAGGGGCCGCTGCGGCCGCGCTGCTTCGAGACCGCCAAGCTGGAAGCGACCGCCGACAGCCCGTGGGCGGCGAACCGGCTGTTGTCGAACGCGCATGTGCAATACCGCTTCTGGCGGCTCGACCGGCTAATGCCGCGCCTGGCGCGCAACGGCGACGGCGACGAACTCTTGTTCGTGCACGCGGGCGAGGGCGAGCTCTATTGCGACTTCGGCCATCTGAGATATGCCGAGGGCGATTACATCGTGCTGCCGCGCGGCACCATGTGGCGGCTGGAGCCGCGCGTCGCCTCGGCCCTGCTGCTGATCGAGGCGACCAACGACGCCTTTCGCCTGCCGGAGAAGGGCCTGCTGGGCGAACACGCCATCTTCGATCCGGCGGTGCTGGCGACACCCAGGCTGAACGAAGCCTTCCGTGCGCAGCAGAACGAGCGGTCCTGGCAGGTGGAGATCAAGCGGCGGGACAAGGTCAGCCGCGTGACCTATCCCTTCAATCCATTGGACGCGGTTGGCTGGAAGGGCGACCTGGCGCCGGTCAAACTCAACTGGCGTGACATCCGGCCGGTCACCAGCGCGCGCTATCACGTGCCGCCCTCGGCGCACACCACCTTCCTTACCAACCGTTTCGTCGTTTGCAGCTTCGTGCCGCGACCGTTCGAGAGCGAGCCGGGCGCGCTCAAGGTGCCGTATTTCCATTCCAACGACGACTACGACGAAGTTATCTTCTTCCACGCCGGCAAGTTCTTCAGCCGCGACAACAGCCCGCCCGGCATGATCAGTTTTCATCCCAGCGGCTTCCCGCATGGCCCGCATCCCAAGGCACAGGCCAGCATGTTCAAGGCGCCGGCCACCATGACGCAGGAAGTGGCGGTGATGCTCGATGCACGCGACGCCCTTGAGGTGGCGCCGGAAGCGGCCGCCATCGAATGGACCGGCTATGTCGATAGCTGGGGAGCGGGCGAACGCCGCAAGGCCGCGGAATAGGACATGAAACTCGCCTCGCTCAAGGCCGGGCGCGATGGCTGCCTGGTGGTGGCGAGCGACGATCTTGCCCGCGCGGTCAGCGCCGCGCATGTGGCGCGGAGCCTGCGCGACGCGCTCGACCGCTGGGATCGGGTGCGGCCGCAACTGCAAGTCCTCGCCGACGAGCTGGCGGCGGGGCGCGCCGGCGATGCTTTCGCGCTTGCGCCCGAACGCCTGGCGGCGCCCATGCCGCGCGCGCCGCAATGGCTCGACGGCTCGGCCTATGTCAACCATGTCGAACTGGTGCGCAAGGCGCGCGGCGCGGAAATGCCGGCCAGCTTCTGGACCGACCCCTTGATGTATCAGGGCGGCTCCGACCGCCTGCTGGGGCCGCGCGAGGACATCGCGGCCGTCTCCGAGGACTGGGGCATCGACTTCGAGGCCGAGATCGCGGTGGTGCTGGGCGACGTGCCGATGGGGGCGAGCGTAGCCGAGGCTGCCGCGGCCATCCGCCTGCTGCTGCTGGTCAACGATGTCAGCCTGCGCAACCTGATCCCGGCCGAACTGGCCAAGGGCTTTAGCTTCCTGCACGGCAAGCCGCCCACCGCCTTCGCGCCGGCGGCGGTGACGCCCGAGACGCTGGGCGATGCCTGGGATGGCGCCAGGCTGCACCTGCCGGTCAGCATCCACCTGAACGGCGAACGCTTCGGCGCGCCCGAGGCCGGCCAGGACATGACCTTCGACTTCCCCACGCTGGTCGCGCATGCCGCCAAGACCCGGCCGCTCAGCGCCGGCACCATTCTGGGCGCCGGCACGGTGTCCAACGTCGACCGCGCCCGCGGCTCGGCCTGCATCGCCGAGCAGCGCATGCTCGAGCAGATCGCGGGCGGCAAGCCCAGAACGCCCTTCCTGCGGTTCGGCGACCGCGTGCGCATCGATGTGCTGGACGCGGCCGGCGGCTCGGTATTCGGCGCCATCGAGCAGCGCGTGGTTCCCTATCGCCGCGCCGCCGGCTAGCGTGGCGGGCGAGGAGGGGCCGGAATGCTGCACCGCGAGCCGTTGCAGGAAATCGCCGAGGAGCAGGTGAGGGCGTTCGAGCAGGACGGCGCCGTCTGTCTGCGCGGAATGTTCTCGGCTGATTGGCTGGCTGCGCTGGCTGAGGACATCGAGCGCGACAAGGCCGAGCCGGGGCCGATGGTCCGGCGCAACACGCCGCCCGGCAAGCCCGGCGAGTTCTTCGTCGACTTCCAGCTTTGGCGGCGCTGGCCGAATTGCCGGCGCTTCGTCTTCGACTCGCCCGCGGCCGCGATCGCCGCGCGCATGCTCAGCGCAACCGAGGTCGTCTACTATCACGACCATCTGCTGGTGAAGGAGCCCGGCACCGAGGAGTGCACGCCCTGGCACCACGACCAACCCTACTACCCCGTGGATGGCTGGCAGGTCGGCTCGATCTGGTTGCCGCTCGACCCGGTCGACCGCGCCACCTGCGTTGAGTATGTCGCAGGCTCGCACCGCTGGGGCCGCTGGTTCCGGCCGCGCTATTTCAATCGTGCGACGTCCGAATTGGCGGTGAGCGACGACCGTTTCGAGGACATGCCGGACATCGACGCGGAGCGGCCGCGGCATCGTTTCCTCGCCTGGGATCTAGCGCCCGGCGACTGCATCTTCTTTCACGGCCTGACCGTGCACGGTGCGCCCGGCAACCGCTCCGCCAGTCGCCGACGACGGGCCTATGCCACGCGCTGGCTGGGCGAGGATGCGCGCTATGCGACGCGCAGCCAGATCTCGCCGCCCATACTGGAGCACGGCCTGCAACGAGGCGACCCGATGGCCTGCGCCCTGTTCCCTCCGGTCTGGCCGCGCGCTGCCCGAGCCAAGGAATTGTCATGAAGCTGTACACCTACTACCGCTCCTCGGCCGCCTACCGTGTGCGCATCGCGCTCAGGCTGAAGGGCCTGGCCCACGAGCAGGCCTTCGTGCACCTGCGCAAGGGCGAGCAGTCGGTGCCCAGCTATCGGGCGCTAAACCCGCAAGGCGTGGTGCCGACGTTGGAGGCCGACGGCGCCGTCATCGGCCAGTCTCTGGCGATCCTGGAGTATTTGGAGGAGACGCGGCCGCGGCCGCCGCTTCTGCCAGACGACTGGGCGGGCCGCGCGCGCGTGCGGCAGTTGGCGCTGACGATCGCCTGCGAAATCCACCCGCTCAACAATCTCAAGGTGCTGAACCACCTTGCCACCGAGTGCAAGCTGGACGAGGCCCAGCGCAAGCTCTGGTATCACCATTGGGTTGGCGAAGGCTTTCGCGCGCTGGAAGGGCTGTTGGCGGAGCATCCGGCGACCGGCCGCTTCTGCCACGGCGACCGGCCCGGCTTGGCCGATATCTGCCTGGTGCCGCAGGTCTACAATGCCCGGCGGTTTCAGGTCGACCTCGCGCTCTATCCGACGATCCGGCAGATCGAGGCGGCGTGCCTGGCGCTGCCGGCCTTCACCGAGGCGGCGCCGGAGCAACAGCCGGACGCCGAATAGTCAGAGCGCCAGCCGGACCGCGGCGCCCAGGCCGGCACAGATCGCCAGCGTCGCTGCCATGCCCCAGCGCAGGCGAAACACCAGCACGAAGGCAATCGCGGCAATGGCGAGCGCCGCCGGATCGACGCTGGCGAGCTGTGGAAGCAGCAGGCGAACCGGGCCGAGCCAAGTCTCGTCCAGGCGGTGGGACAGCGCGTGCAGGGCGAACCAGATCGCCAGGTTGAGGATGACGCCCACCACCGCCGCGGTCACCGCCGCCAGGGCGCTCGCCAGGGCCGGCTGTTGCCGCAGCCGCTCGACATAGGGGGCGCCGAGAAAGATCCACAGGAAGCACGGCACGAAGGTGACCCATACGGTCAAGGTCGCGCCCAGCAGGCCGCCGAGCAGCGGCTCGGCCAGGCCGCCCGCCCGTGCCGCCGCCAGGAAGCCGACGAACTGCAGCACCAGAATGAGCGGCCCGGGCGTTGTTTCGGCCAGCGCCAGGCCGTCCAGCATCTCCGGCGCGGCCAGCCAGCCATGGCTCTTGACAGCCTGTTGCGCCACATAGGCCAGCACCGCGTAGGCGCCGCCGAAAGTGACGACAGCCATCTTGCTGAAGAAGACCGCCATGGCGACGAACAGGTTGTCCCACCCGGCCGTCCAGGCGATCAGCGCGATGGGGCCGAACCAGAGCAGGGCGAACAGGCCGAGGATACGCAAGGCGCGCGCCAGGCTGGGCGCCACCGGGTCGCACACGTCGTCGAACAGGCCCGGCCGGCCGTCGCCCGCCTTGCCGTGGCCGCCCGCCTTGAACTGCTCCGGCGCGAGGCGATGACCGACCAGTCCGATCGCGATCGCCGCGCCGACGATCAGCGGAAACGGCAGGTCCAGGAAAAAGATGGCGATGAAGGCAAGTGCCGCCAGCGCCACCGCGGTACCGCTCTTCAACGCCCGCCGACCGATGCGGATCACGGCCTCGACCACGATCGCCAGGACCGCCGACTTCAGCCCGAAAAACAGCGCCGCGACGAAGGGCACCCGGCCGAAGGCGACGTAGATCGCGCTCAACGCCAGCATGCACAGGAAGCCCGGCAGGATGAACAGCGTGCCGGCGATGAAGCCGCCCGCCGCCCGATGCATCAGCCAGCCGATATAGGTGGCCAATTGCTGCGCTTCCGGGCCGGGCAGCAGCATGCAGTAATTGAGCGCGTGCAGGAACCGCGTCTCGCCGATCCATCGCTTCTCCTCCACCAGGATGCGATGCATGGTGGCGATCTGCGCTGCCGGCCCGCCGAAGCTGAGCAAGCCGATGCGCAGCCAGGTCCGCGTGGCCGTGGCCAGCGAGATGTGCGGCGCGCTCATGCGCTGGGCGGCCAGCCGTGCGTTTCCGCTTTCGCTGCGCGACACCATGCGTAAAGCGCGTCGTACATGACCAGGCCGTGCGTCAGCATCTCGTGGTCGTCCGGGTAGACGTGCGACAGGCCGAGCGACAGCGCCAGCAGGCCCGGCGCCTGCGGCGCCAGTTCCGGGTGGCCGGTGTCGGCGCCGCGCACGATCACGGCGAGCTGCGCCAGCGCCGGGTCGTCCAGCCGGTATTTCGTCAGGAAGGCATCGAAGCTGCACAATTCGCCGACATGGCTCAGCTCGACGCCCGGAATGTCATAGGGGATGGCGCCGATACGTTCGGCCACCGGCAGCACCTCGGGCGGCGGCACGAACAGGAACTCGGGCGCCTTGTCGATGAAGCGCTGGATCAGCCAGGGGCAGGCGATGCGGTCGATCTTCGGGCGCTCGCGGGTGATCCACTTCATGGTCTTGCCTCCTTCTTGCGTTGTTCCCGGCCGCGGTTGTTGCGCAGGGCGGCGTAGAGCCCGTCGAACAGCGCGTTGCCTTGGGCGAGCCGGGCTTCGTCGTCGTCGTTGGTCAGGCACAAGCCATCGATCAGCCGTTCGAGGCCGGCGGCCTCGTCGCGGCCGAACTTGCCGTCCTTCAGGTCGAGGTCGTGCACGATCTCGGCAATGCCGGAGAGCGCCGCGTCCTCCATGCCGGTCCGCCCGAGCAGCACTTCGAAGGTGCATCGGTCGCCTTCGTGGGTGAACTCGGCTTCGAACATGTCGAACCGGCATTCGTGGCGCTTCGGCCTATAGCCGCGCGCGACAACGAACTTGAAGCGGGCTTCGGGGTCGATGAAGCGGCGGATCAGCCAGGCGCTGGCGATGCGGTCGACCCGCACGTCGCGGCGAGTGACCCACATGGTGCCGGCCGGGGCCAGCGAAGGCCGTTCGGATGCGAGCATTGGCACGACTTCCTCCGGTGGTTGCGCAACCGCGTTGCCCAGGGCCGCCAGCAGACCGTCCACGGCCTCGGCGCCCGGTGCGGCAAAGAAATCGATGGCGCCGATCCGTTCGCGCCGCTTGGCGAGGCGCGTAAGGCGCGCGCGCAACTCGTCGTTGGCCATCTGGCCGGCCGCCTGCAGCAATTCGCGGGCGTCGCCCGCGAGCTGCGCATAGTCGGCATCGCGCGCCGCAACGAACAGCTGCCGCGCCTCGCCCTCGTCCAGGCCGTCCAGCAGCCTGGCTTCGCACACCAGGGCCTCGCCGCCGCCGTCGCGGATTTCCCGGGCGAGCCACTGAAAATCCTCGAGCGTCTCGGCGCCCGGCGGCAGCACATACACCGAGTTCTTCACCGCCACCGCGCCCAGTACCTGCAGCCGTCGCCAGATCTTGACCCGCAGGTAGTCGGGCTTGGGCGGGATCTGGTGGATCAGCAAGAGCCAGGCGCTGGCATCGTCGTCCATGGCTAGAATCTGTAACAGACGTTTTGATTGGTGTCTATTCAAAAGATACAATTGTATCTATCTTTATCCCATGCCATTGTCCCCGACACGCCAACTAGGAGGCCGGCATGCAGCCATCCATCACCGCGCTCCCGATCAAACCCTCGCGGCTGCAAGGCCTGTCGGAGCGGCTGATCGACAGTCATTACGTCAACAATTACGGCGGTGCCGCGCGGCGGCTTGGCGCCATCGAGGCCGCGCTGGCGGAGTTCGAGCCCGCGACCGGCGCCGGTTTCCGCCTGGCCGGCATGCTGCGGGAGCGGCTGGCGGCGCAGAATTCCATGCTGCTGCACGAACACTATTTCGCGGCGCTCGGCGGCAACGGTGCGTCGCCCGAGGGCCCGCTGGCGGCGGCGATCGCGCGCGATTTCGGCTCGTTCGCGGCTTGGCGGGGGCAGTTCGTCGCCTTGGCGCGGGCGCTCGCGGGCGGCTCGGGCTGGGCGTTGCTGCTGCACGACAGCCGTGCGGGGCGTCTTGTCAACCAATGGGCACCCGACCACCTGCATGCGTTGGCTGGTGCGCGGCCGATCCTGGCGCTCGACATGTACGAGCACGCCTATCACCTCGATTTCGGCGCCGACGCCAACGGCTATATCGAAGCCGCGCTCGGCAATCTCGATTGGCCCCGCCTGGAACGGCTCTACGCGGCCGCGCTCCTCGGGCAGGCTCCGCCGACGGCGCCTGACCAGCCGCCCGATGACCTGCTCACCGCCGAGGCCTTGCGCGCCAGTCCCAGCGCCTTCGTGCTGCTGGACGTGCGATTGCCGGGCGACCGTGCCAAGGCGCTGCTCGGCATCGTCGGCGCGCGATGGTGTCCGCCGGAGGCGCTGGGCGAGTGGGCGACGGCGCAGGCTCCCGCGCGGCCGGTCGCTGTCTACTGCGTCTATGGCTTTCAGGTCAGCATCGATGCGGCAGCAAGGCTGCGCCGCCACGGCGTGAAGGTGCATCGGCTGGCTGGCGGGCTGGCCGCTTGGCGGGCGTTGGGTGGCGAGTTGGCGGAGGTCGCGGCGGATGTCCGGGTTCGCACAGAAGTGAGACCGGTTGAGTAAGGGAAGGGGTTCTCCGAAGCTCGGGTTGCTGAGACTCGAAGCAAAAGAGAACCCCATGCAGGTTGAACCGCGCCGGGTTTCCCGGAGGCATTGTCGTTTGAGTCATGCGGCCATGGCAGGTTGGTCTGCCATGGCGTAGTAGCGTTCCTCGGCTTCGGCCGGCGGGATGTTGCCGATGGGCTCCAGGATACGCCGGTTGTTGAACCAGTCGACCCATTCGAGGGTAGCGTACTCGACGGCCTCGAAGGAGCGCCACGGCCCC
>Ga0194132_10001107_pt1 | contig 54835 bp, 51 predicted proteins | sample TA2KigOf80mmetaG_FD_148612 | JGI IMG/M metagenome (GOLD analysis project Ga0194132, IMG submission 148612) | Freshwater microbial communities from Lake Tanganyika, Tanzania - TA2015054 Kigoma Offshore 80m | ecosystem: Environmental > Aquatic > Freshwater > Lake | place: Tanzania: Lake... | reverse complement strand
CTGTGGCGGGACTAGACTCGCTGCCACGGGCGTGGGCGTTGCGCCTTCGACCACCATTCAAGGGGGGATCACATGCGTGCGCGTTTTCTGATCATCATCGCGGCGATGCTGGCTGCGGCGGCCGTCAGGGCCGAAGTCAGTGCTTCGGTCGGTGTCTACACCGACTACGACTTCCGCGGCATTTCTCAGACCGAGGGCGACCCGGCGATCCAGGCGAGCTTCGACTACGCCGGCGACCTGTTCTATGCCAGCCTCTGGGGCAGCAACGTCGACTTCGGTGACAGCACCGACGGCAACATGGAAGTCGACCTGATCTTCGGCTGGGCCACGGAATACGAGAACGGCTTGCGCTGGGATCTGGGCGCCGTCTGGTACCTGTATCCCGGATCGCGCGAGGACCTGGGGGATCCAGGCCCGGATGACGATATCGTCGAGTCGGCCGACTACTGGGAGATTGCCGCCAGCGGCGGCTATGGCCCGGTGGACGTCAAGTACTGGTACAGCCCGGACCTCTACGACAGCAACGAGACGGCGAGCTACCTCGAGGCCAATGCCGCCTTCGACCTGCCGTTGTGGGAGCTGGGCCTGGGGCTGCATGCCGGGTACAGCTTCGGCGACTACTACGATGCCATTTTGGACGACTACATCGACTACTCGATCGCGCTGACCCGCAGCTTCGGCAACTTCGACTTCGAGTTGAAGTACGTGGCGACCGATACCGACAGCGACTTCGAGGTCGACACCGGCGCGTTCCGCAACGACGAGCGCGTGATCTTCTCGGTCTCGACCACGCTGCCCTGGTCGTCCGGCGAGGAATAGAGCCAGAGGGCATCCCGCCGACGCCTGCGGCGTCCGGCGGGGGATGAGTCCACGGCCCCGGTGCCCCGGCACCGGGGCCGTTTTTGTTCAGGGCCGGGCTTCTCAGGCCCGGGGTCACTAGGCTATAACAGGCGATATAACCCGCCCGGTCGAGAAGCAACGAAGAAGACCTGCGGCCGGCGAGCCCGCACCAAAAACAGCGAAACCCCGGGAGAAACATCATGACTCTCCAGAGACTCCGGCCCATTTCGATCGCGGCACTGTGCGCCTTGCTGCTCACCGCCTGCGGCGGTGGTGACAAGCCCGCAGAAAAGCCGGCTGACGCCGCACCGGCAGCTGGTCCGGCCACTGACGCCGAGAAGGTACTCAACGTCTACAACTGGTCGGACTACATCGAGGAATCGGTGATCCCCGAATTCGAGAAGGAAACCGGGATCAAGGTCGTCTACGACGTATTCGATTCCAACGAGATGCTGGAGACCAAGCTGCTGGCTGGCAGCACCGGCTACGACATCGTCGTACCGTCGGCTTCCTTTCTCGAGCGCCAGATCAAGGCCGGCGTGTTCCAGGAACTCGACAAGTCCAGGTTGCCGAACCTGAAGAACTTGGATCCGGAGCTGACCGCCGCCATTGCGCGCCACGACCCTGAGAACAAGCACTCGGTGAATTATTTCTGGGGCACGTCCGGCGTCGGCTACAACGTCGATGCCATCGCCAAGCGCATGCCGGACGCGCCGCTCGACAGCTGGCGCATGTTCTACGATCCGGCGGTGGTGTCGAAGTTCAAGGACTGCGGCGTCTCGGTTCTCGACGCGCCCTCCGAGGTCCTCGGCACCGTGCTGATCTACCTCGGCAAGGACGCGAACAGCGAGGACCCGGCCGACCTCAAGGCCGCCGAGGACGTGCTATTGGCCGTCCGCGACAACATCCGCTACGTGCATTCCTCGAAGTACATCGAGGATCTGGCGAACGGTGAAACCTGCCTGGCGCTGGGCTGGGTGGGCGATGTGCTGCAGGCGCGCGACCGCGCGGCCGAAGCCGCCAACGGCAACACCATCGCCTACAAGATCCCGCAGGAAGGTGCGGTCATGTTCTTCGACATGCTCGCCGTTCCGAACGACGCCAAGCACCCGCTCAATGCCCACCTTTTCATCGATTACCTGCTGCGGCCGGAAGTGGCGGCGAAGAACTCGAGCTACGTGAACTTCGCCAATTCGAATGCCGCTTCCTACGCGATGGTCGACGAAACCGTGCGCAACGACGCGAGCATCTACCCGACGCCGGAGGTGAAGGCCAAGCTGGTGCCGGATCTCGCGGAAACACCCGACTTCACCCGCGAGCTGACCCGCACCTGGACACGGTTCAAGACGGGGAAATAAGGGCTCACACAAAGGCCCGGCACCGACCGGGCCTTTGCTTTTCGGGAGCGGCGCATGGCGGAGAAGCCGGCTGCGAATCCAAGACAGCCCGAGCGTGGCAAGGAATACGTTCGGATCCAGAACGTCACCAAGCGATTCGGTGACTTCACCGCGGTCAACAACGTATCGCTGACGATCTACCAGGGCGAGATCTTCTGCCTCCTCGGCGGTTCGGGCTGCGGCAAGACGACGCTCCTGCGCATGCTCGCGGGATTCGAGAACCCGACCAGCGGGCAGATCTTCATCGACGGCGAGGACATGGAGGACTGCCCGCCGTACGACCGGCCCGTCAACATGATGTTCCAGTCCTACGCGCTCTTCCCGCACATGTCGGTGGAGAAAAACGTCGCCTTCGGGCTGGAACAGGACGGCCTGCCGAAGGCGGAAATCAGCCAGCGTGTCGGCGAGATCCTCGAGCTCGTCAAGATGGGGCAGTTCGCCAGGCGCCAGCCCCACCAGCTGTCGGGCGGTCAGCGCCAGCGCGTGGCGCTGGCACGCTCGCTGGTCAAGCGGCCGAAGCTGCTCCTGCTCGACGAGCCGCTGGGCGCCCTCGACAGGAAGCTGCGCGAGCAGACGCAGTTCGAGCTGCTCGGCATCCAGGAGCGGCTCGGCGTCACCTTCGTGGTCGTGACGCACGACCAGGAGGAGGCGATGACGCTAGCCTCCCGCATCGGCGTGATGAACCGCGGCGAGATCGTGCAGGTCGGCACGCCGACCGAGATCTACGAATATCCGACCACGCGGTTCGTGGCCGATTTCATCGGCTCGGTGAACATGTTCGAGGGTCGCCTCACCGAGGACGAGCCGGACTACGTGCGCATAGAGTCCGCAGACCTTGGGGGCCGGATCTACGTGGACCATGGCATCAGCGCCGCGCCGGACTCGACCGTCTGGGCCGCGATCCGGCCGGAGAAGATCGAGATTTCGCGCGAACGGCCGCAGGGTTCCGACAACACCGTCGGCGGTACCGTCAAGGAGATCGCCTACCTGGGCGACATGTCGGTCTACCTCGTCAGGCTGCAGAGCGGGCGGATCGTTCGGGTCAGTCAGCCCAACGCTGAACGGCGCAATCAGGCACGCATCACCTGGGACGACAGTGTATGGCTGTCATGGGATCCTTCGAGCCCGGTGATCCTCACTCAATGAAGAGCGTCGACCGCCGGGCAAAGCCGATCCTGACGCCGGCAAAGGCCAGACTCGCCGCGGGCCGGATGGGCCCGCTGTGGCTGCTGTTGTTCCGCCTCGCGCCGCCAAGCTGGTCGGACTACGTCATCAAGCACTGGAGTGGCCGGGGATTCGTCGTCGCAGTGCCTTACCTCTGGCTGCTGCTCTTTTTCACGGCTCCTTTCCTCATCGTCCTCAAGATCTCGTTCTCCGAACGATTGATCGCCATGCCGCCGTACGAGCCATTGTTCGGCTGGGTGGACGACATCCCGGTCGTGCTGGAGTGGAGCTTCAGCAGCGTGATGGCGTTCCTTTCGTCCATCGAGGTTTACGCGGATCTGGACAAGTACGAGTTCCTGCTGAAGAACACGCTCTACATCGAGTCCTACGTGTATTCCATCTGGGTTGCCGCGGTATCTGCGTTCTGGTGCCTGATGATCGGCTACCCGATGGCGTATGCCATGGCCCGCTGCACGCCGACGTGGCGGAACGTTCTCCTGCTGCTCGTGATGTTGCCGTCCTTTACCTCTTTTCTGCTGAGGGTCTACGCCTGGATGGGATTGCTGAAGAGCAATGGCGTGATCAACAACGTGCTGCTGGCGTTGGGCATCATCGACGAACCGCTGACGATGATGAACACCGACTTCGCTGTTTACATCGGCATCGTTTACTCCTACCTGCCGTTCATGATTCTTCCGCTCTACACCAATCTCGAAAAACACGACCCGACATTGCTGGAGGCCGCGGCAGATCTCGGCGCACGACCGGTCAAGGCCTTCCTCACGGTCACCCTGCCGCTGTCCATGAGCGGCATCGTTGCCGGATTCCTGCTGGTCTTCATTCCGGCCGTCGGCGAGTACGTCATTCCGTCGCTGCTCGGGCCGACGGACCAGCTGATGATCGGTCGCGTTCTCTCCGATGAGTTCTTCAACAACGGCGACTGGCCTGTTGCGAGCGCGGTGGCGGTGGTGATGCTGGTGCTCCTCGTCGGGCCGATCATGGCCTTCCAGTATTTCCAGAGTCGCGGCGCCGAAGAGGAGCGGAAGTGAGCCGGCGCCGGGGACTGTTCCAGCCGCTGTCGCTCGTGCTCGGGTTCGCCTTCCTGTACCTGCCGATCCTGTCGATGATGTTCTTCTCCTTCAACAACTCCCGGCTGGTGACGGTGTGGGATGCAGCCAATTCGCCGACACTCAAGTGGTACGTCAAGCTCTTCGAAAACGATCAGTTGCTCGACGCGGCCTTCCTGTCGGTCAAAGTCGGGGTCATGACGGCAACGGGCGCCGTCATCCTCGGCACGCTGGCGGGGCTGGTTCTCGCGCGTTTCGGGCCGTTCCGTGGCCGTGCAATCCTTTCCGGGCTGACGACAGCGCCACTCGTGATGCCGGAAGTGATCACGGGCCTCTCGATGCTCCTGCTGTTCGTCGCCGTGGAACAGGCGTTCGGCTGGCCGGCGGGCAGGGGCCAGATGACCATCACCCTCGCGCACATCACGTTCACCATGGCCTACGTGACCGTCATCGTGCAGTCACGGCTGGCGGGCTTCGACGATTCACTCGAGGAGGCAGCGATGGACCTCGGTGCCCGCCCGGTGACGGTGTTCATCCGGGTGACGATGCCCTTGATCGCTCCGGCGATTCTTGCCGGCTGGCTGCTCGCATTCACGCTGTCTTGGGACGACGTGGTGATTTCGCAGTTCACTTCCGGCCCCGGTGCATCGACGCTGCCGGTGTACATATTCTCCAAGGTTCGCCGCGGCGTGAGTCCCGACGTCAATGCCCTCGCCACGATGCTGGTGCTGACCGTGGCGATCGTCGTTTTCGTCGGGGCATGGATCATGCGCCGCCAGGAAAGGAAGCGCGACCGCGAGATCCAGCTCGCCATCGCCGAGAACAAGTAGCGGCAGGCTAGATCCGGCCTTCCTTCGCCAGTCGCTCGATATCGGCGAGCTGGTTTGCCGTCAGCTCGCCCCGCTCCGGCACACGGACCACGCCATCCTTCAGGAGCAGGTTCTGCGGATGGAAGACGGCGCCGGCGTAGCTTTTCGCGTAGACCTGGAACGGCTGGCGCACCAGCATGTTGGTGAGCCCGGTCTTGCGCCGCGCGGCGCGCAGCGCGGCGAGATCGATCGTCGCGGTGGCCACCATCGACTCGCCGCCGGCGGCTGCCTCGGCGAGGACATCGCCCTTGTAGTCGATGATCTTCGACATCCCGGTCGAGGAGTGGCCGGGAATCGCGATCCCGTCGAGCCGGGCTGAATTGGCCGACACGACGTAGGCGAGGTTCTCCGCGGCGCGGGCGCGGCGGGCGATTTCCTTCGTCGTCATGAGCGGGCTGCCCACCTCGCTCGTCGGGTGCACGAATACTTCCGCACCCCTCATGACGTGGCAGCGGGCGATTTCCGGGTACTGGATCTCCTCAGACGCGATCGCAGCGAGCCGGCCGATCGGCGTGTCGGCCACGGGAAACACCTTCTCGATGCCATGGATTTCCAGGTAGCGGTCCCAGACGTCGTAAGGCGTCGGCGCGGACAGCGAGATCAGCCGCCGGTAGCGGAGGACGACCTCGCCCGCCGGTGACAGGATGAAGCAGCACTGGAAGTAGAGCTCCGGGAAATGCGGGTCCACTTCGTAGGCGTTGCCGGCCAGGTAGAGGTCGAACTCCTTCGCGATGGCTCCCAGCGCGGCGTACTCCGGTCCGTCGAGGGTCAGCGCTGCCTTTTCGCGCCACTCGGCCGGAGACTCCTGCATCGGGAAGCCGGTGAGCACGTACTCCGGCAGCACGACGAGTCGCACGTCCATGCCGTTGTACTGGCGGATGAATGCCCTGCTGCCGGCGACGTTGCGGCGGATCCGCCCGATGTTATCCATCATGCGGGCGCGTGCAGTCGTGCGGTCCGGACATTCGTTGACGCAGTGGGTTGCCAGTTGCAGGGCGAGTGCGGCGTAGCGGGCCGGGGCGTCGGCCGGGGCGGCTGGGTTCCTGGTCATCGGCTTCTATCCCTGCTGGCAGTGCGCGGCGATTTTTTCACCTCGCGGCGAGCCAGCGCAACCCATGATTCGCTTTGGGTTTTCGATCTGTATAATCCGGCGAAACCCTTGTAAATCCGCTTGTTTTTCGGCCCCACGCCATGCCGGCCACAGCACCCCGGCCGACGAGTGCACGCCTCATGCAACCGACCGATATCCGCAATCCGCAGTATTTCCACAAGGTCGTTGACTGCCAGTGGGGGTGCCCCGCGCATACCGACGTGCCCGGTTACATCCGGCTGATTGCCCAGGGGCGGTACACCGACGCCTACATGCTCAACCGGCAGACCAACGTCCTCCCGGGCATCCTGGGCCGCGTCTGCGACCGGCCCTGCGAACCGGCCTGCCGCCGTGGTCGTGTCGAGGACAAGCCGGTGGCCATCTGTCGCCTGAAGCGGGTTGCAGCCGACCTGCGTGACGACGTCAGTGCGCTGCTGCCGAAGGCTCCGGCAAGGAAAAACGGCCGGCGGGTCGCTCTGATCGGCGCGGGTCCCGCCTCGCTGGCGGTCGCGAACGATCTGCTGCCGCTCGGTTATGAAGTCGTGATCTACGAGGCCCTCGGCGTCCCGGGTGGCCTCATGCGCAGCAACATCCCGTCCTTCCGGCTCCCCGTGGAAGTGCTCGATGAAGAGATCGCGATGATCGTCGACATGGGCGCCGATCTGCGACTCGGCACTCCCGTGCAGAGCATGAAGGCGCTGCTCGCGGAGAATTACGACGCAGTCTTCGTCGGTACCGGTGCGCCGAAGGGCAAGAATCTGCGGATTCCCGGGCGGGAGGAGGCGGCCGAGCGCATACACATCGGCATCCAGTGGCTCGAATCCGTAGCCTTCGGCCACATCGACAAGATCGGCGAGAAGGTGCTGATCATCGGTGTCGGCAATACCGCCATGGACTGTTGCCGCACGTCCATGCGCCTCGGTGCGAAGAGCGTGAAGGTGATGGCGCGCAAGCCGCGCAACTTCTTCAAGGCCTCGCCCTGGGAGCTGGAGGACGCCGAGGAGGAAACAGTCGAGATCGTCATCAATTATTCGCCGAAGAGCTTCGTCCTCGAGGCCGGCAGGCTGACCGGCATGATCTTCGAGAAGATGGAGTACGAGTTCGACGGCCGCGGCCGCATCACGGCGGAGAAGGTCACCGGTGAGGAATTCTTCCCCGCCGACGACGTCGTGCTCGCCATCGGCCAGGAAAACGCCTTCCCCTGGATCGAGCGCGACATCGGCATCGAGTTCGACAAGTGGGATGTGCCGGTAGTCGACGCAACGACCTACCAGGGCACCCGGCCCGGCGTTTTCTTCGGCGGTGACGCCGCCTTCGGCCCGAAGAACATCATCTGGGCAGTGGAGCATGGTCACCAGGCCGCGATATCCATCCATCGTTACTGCCAGGGCCAGGACGTCGCCGACCGCCTGCCGTACGGGATGAACCTCGCAACCGCCAAGATGGGCATGCACGAGTGGTCATACAGCAATTACTACGACCCGGCCGAGCGGCGCATGATGCCGCATGTGGATCTCGGCGAACGGTTCAAGAAGCTCAACATCGAAGTCGAACTCGGCTTTACGCCGGAGCAGTTCACGAAGGAAGTTGAGCGCTGCCTGAACTGCGATATCCAGACGATCTTCACCGAGAAACTCTGCATCGAGTGCGACGCCTGCGTCGATATCTGCCCAACCCAGTGCCTCACGATTGCGGCGAATGGTGCGGAGGATGAGCTGCGCACGCGGCTGTCAGCGCCGGCGCAGAACCTGACGCAGGACCTCTATGTATCCGCCGAACTGCCGCAGACGAAGCGCGTGATGATCAAGGACGAGGATCTTTGCGTACATTGCGGCCTCTGCGCCGAGCGCTGCCCGACGGGTGCCTGGGATATGCAGAAGTTCACGCTCGAGGTGCCGTACGCCCGCGACGAAACCATGCCGCCGAGCGCGCAGGCGCGCACCGGAACCTGACAGACGACCGACAGCGGTCGGTGCCTGCCATGGCTGGCGGGTCGGCCGCGGGAATGACCCCGGAAAAGGACATGAGCACGAAACCCCGCGATAACGACTTCACGATCAAGGTGGCCAACGTGAATGGCACCGGTTCCGCCAGCGCCAATACGCTGCTCATGAAGACCTTCTTCCGCATGGGCATTCCGGTTGCCGGCAAGAACTACTTCCCGTCGAACATCCAGGGCCTGCCGACCTGGTACGAGATCCGCGTCAGCAAGGACGGTTACATCTGCCGCTCCGGCCGCGTGGATGTCATGGTCGCTATGAACGCGGAAACCTATCGCAAGGATCTCAGCAACGTCGCGCCCGGCGGCTACCTGATCTACGACTCGACCTGGCCGCGCGTGAAGCAGCTGGCCCGCGACGACATCACGATCTTAGGTGTCCCGCTGGCGCGCATGTGCAACGAGAAATTCACCAAGGTGCGCGAACGCGTGCTGATGAAGAACATTGCCTATGTCGGTGTGCTCGCAGCATTGCTCGAGCTGGACATGGATGTGGTCCGGCAGCTCCTGCAGGAGAGCTTTGCCGGCAAGCCGCACCTGCTCGATTCGAACCAGGCGGCGTTCGACCTGGGGTTCAATTACGCGAAGGAGCGCCTGAGCTGCCCGCTGCCGTTCCGTTCAAGGAAGATGGACAGGACGGCGGGCCACATCATGGTCGATGGCAACACCACTACCGCACTCGGCGCGGTGTTCGCGGGCGCGACCGTAGGGGCCTGGTACCCCATCACCCCGTCCACATCGGTGATGGATGCGTTTCGCCGTTATGCGGAGAAGCTGCGGCGCGATCCTGCGACCGGCAAGCTGAACGTGGCCGTGATCCAGGCCGAGGACGAGCTTTCGGCCATCGGCATGGTGCTCGGCGCGAGCTGGAACGGCGCGCGGGCGTTCACGCCCACCAGCGGTCCCGGCATTTCCCTCATGAACGAGTTTCTCGGCTACGGCTACTTCGCCGAGATTCCGGCCGTGCTGATCGACGTGCAGCGCTGCGGCCCATCGACCGGCATGCCCACGCGCACCCAGCAGGCGGACATCATGGCCTGCGCCTATGCCTCGCACGGCGACACCCGGCACATCCTGCTCTTCCCGGCAAATCCGGAAGAAGCGTTCTACCTCTCGGCGCAGGCCTTCGATCTCGCCGACCAGCTGCAGACGCCCGTCATCGTGCTCACCGATCTCGACATCGGTATGAACGACTGGATGTGCAGGGACCTCGCGTGGGACGCGACCTACGCGCCAGATCGCGGCAAGATCATGGGCGCGGACGAGCTCTCGAAGATCGAGAAATTCCACCGGTACCTGGACTTCGATGGCGACGGCATCCCTTACCGCACACTGCCGGGCGTACACCCGAAGGGCGCCTTCTTCACCCGCGGCTCCGGCCACAACATGTACGGCGCCTACACCGAGGACGCGAAGGAGTACCAGGCGGTCGTCGACCGACTCCGGCGCAAATGGCAGAACGCGACGAAGATACTGCCAGCCCCGCTCGTCGAGCAAAGCGAACGCAACAAGACGGGCATCATTTCCGTCGGCAGCTGCGATGGGGCCGTCCGCGAAGCCCGCGACCGTCTGGCCGAGTCCGGCGTGCACGTCAATTACCTGCGGGTAAAGGCCTTTCCGTTCGGCGAGCAGGTGCAGAAATTCCTTGACGCACACGATCGCGTGTACGTCGTCGAGCAGAATCGCGACGCCCAGTTGCGCGGCCTGCTCGTCCTCGAAACGCAGGTCGACCCGGCCAAGCTGGTGCCGGTTCTCTACTACGACGGCCTGCCGATCGCCGCCGCCAGCATCGTCGATAACATCAGCCAGGATCTCGCCAAAGGTAAGGCCGCATGAGCTTCATCCCGAAACCGAAGGTCGCCCACCCGGGGATCGCCCGCAACGAGCTCGGGCTGACCGTCCGCGACTACGAGGGCGGCATATCGACGCTCTGCGCGGGTTGCGGGCACGATTCGATCACCGCGGCACTGATCCAGGCCGTCTTCGAGCTGTCAATTCCGCCCCACCGGCTGGCGAAGCTTTCCGGCATCGGCTGTTCGTCGAAGACGCCGGCCTATTTCGCGTCGCAGTCACATGGGTTCAATTCCGTGCACGGCCGGATGCCATCGGTCGCCACGGGCGCCAACGCGGCGAACGGCGAGCTGACCTATGTCGGGGTTTCGGGTGACGGCGATACGCTGTCGATCGGCCTCGGCCAGTTCTGCCACGCGATCCGCCGCAATCTCGACATGCTGTACGTGATCGAGAACAACGGCGTCTACGGGCTCACGAAGGGACAGTTCTCGGCCTCGGCAGATGTGGGCACCAAGGCGAAGAAGGGCGAGGTGAACCAGCAGCCGCCGATCGATCCCTGCCAGCTTGCTCTGGCGATCGGGTGCACTTTCGTCGCCCGCAGCTTCTCCGGCGACAAGCAGCACCTGGTCCCGATCCTGAAGGCGGCCATCCGCCACCGCGGCTTCGCGCTGGTGGACGTGATCTCGCCCTGCGTCACTTTCAACGACCACGAGGGCTCGACCAAGAGCTACGACTTCACGCGCAAGCATGCGCACGCGGCGACCTATGCCGACTTCGTGCCATACGCCGATGAAATCGTGAGCGAACAGGCCGAGGGCAGCGTTCAGGCCGTGACCCTGCACGACGGCAGCCGCGTGCTACTGCGCAAGATCGGCGCCGACTACGATCCCCGCGACCGCACGGCTGCGTTCGACTACCTCTCGCGCCACCAGGCAAAGGGCGAAGTCGTCATGGGCCTGCTCTACATCGACGACAGCCAGCCCGACCTGCAGCAGGTGCAGTCGCTGCCCGAGGGCCCGCTGGCGAGCGTGCCGTACGAGACGCTCAATCCGGGGCAGAAAGCTTTGGATGCCATTCAGAACAGATTCAGGTAATAACCATGCGAACATACCTGGCAGCAGCATTCTTCCTGCTCGCGGTTCTTCCTGCCGGGGTGGTGCCAGCGTCTCCTGCACAGGAAGACGATGCCCGCATGGCCGCCGGCCATGCGCACGACACGCCGGTGGCGACGCCTGCCGCAACGACGCCCCCCACCCAGCCGGTAGTCGCCGAGGCGGTGGAGTACGCCACAGTGGACGGCAAGCCCGTGACCGGCTGGCTCGCGCGGCCGAAGGACGCCAGGCCCGGGCTGCCAGGGCTCATCGTCATCCACGAGTGGTGGGGTCTGAACGACAACGTCCGTGACGAGGCCGAGCGCCTGGCGGCCGAGGGCTATGTGGCGCTGGCGGTCGATCTCTACCAGGGCCGCAGTGCCAGCGATGTGAAAAGCGCCATGCCGTTGTCGCAGGGCCTGACCGCCAATCCGGCTCCAGGCGAGGAGAACCTGCGCCAGGCCTACGCCTACCTGCTGAAGTCGACCGGTGCCGAACGGATCGGATCCATCGGCTGGTGCCTTGGTGGCCGCTGGTCGCTGCGCGCGGCGTTGGTCCTGCCGAAGGATCTCGACGCAGCGGTCATCTACTACGGCTCAGTGAACGTGCCGGAGGCCGACCTGGCGCCGCTGACCATGCCCGTCATCGGCTTCTTCGGCACAAAGGATCCGGTCATCCCGCTGCCCACCGTCGCGGCGTTCGAGGCGAACATGCGCAAGCTCGGCAAGGACGTCGAAGTGCACGTCTACGAGGGCGCCCAGCATGCCTTCGCGAACCCGTCGGGGACTAGCTACGAGCCGGTGGCGGCGGAAGACAGCTGGCGGCGCACACTCGCCTTCCTCGGCAAGCACCTCAAGGGCAACTGAACCAGAGCGTCAGGGGTGTGCTGTCGGCATGCCTCGCCGCCGTTCCCGAATCGCCCGCGCAGGTCAGCGTGACGTAGGCCTGCGTGCCGGAGCGCATGCGGTACCAGTTCGCGCCGCCAGCATCCCGCTCGTCCGGCTGGCGTTGCGCCGCTGCGGCTGCGCAGGTGCGCGTCAAGGGATCGAGCCAGGCGAGCTGCGCACGCGGTACCTCGATCAGCCAGCTGACGCCTGAGGTTCCCGACGCCAGTGCTTCCGCTCTCGCCGAGTCGGCGATGGAAGCGAACAGCTCGGTGGTGGTGGTGCCGGCAGGGCAGCGCAGCGCGATATCGAGGCGAAAGGGCACGCGATCCGTCAGGCGCGAGCCAGCCTCGTCGGCCTGGCGCACCGACACTTCGGCGTAGCCCTCGACAGCGGTCGTGCCGGCCGCAGTTCCTGGCACGGCCAGCGTGGCGGCGACGAAGCCGGCAAGTGCGGCAATTGCATACAGTCGGTTGCGCACGGCGGCGGGCATTCTAGCAGCGGCAGCCCGATCGACCGCAGGTGTTACCATCCGCGGCAGGGGCCGCTGTCGCCAGTCCGCTCCACGGGGTTTCAAACTGTTAGCCGAACTCGGCAAACGCGGTTATCGCATCGCGCGTCGCATCACCATCGCCGTAATCGGTGGCACGGCGGCGCTGCTCGGCGTCCTGATGATTTTTACGCCCGGGCCGGGTCTCCTGATGATCGCCGGTGGACTGGCGATACTCGCGATCGAGTTCGCCTGGGCGCGGTACTGGCTCCACCGCATCAAGGAAAAGATGAGCAAGGAGCAGCTGGCGGCGCTCATCAACCGGACCCGTCAGGTCACGACCGGCAACGGGAAAAAAAACGAGGGCTCGCACGGCTGAATCTTTTGGGCGACTCGCGTCCCCGACAGGAGACGCCATGCGAGCCCTCAGGCGCCGGCAGGGGGGATGTCCGCCGGCGCGACCGGCCGTCTCCGGCCGGAATCCGTGGGCTGGCGGGCGGGGGAGGATGCAGCCCGCACCAGACCCACGAAGTCGGTTTTCTCAGGCCTCGATGGCCTCCAGCTGGGTCCGGCCGCTGACGTCTGCAGCGTGGGGCGTAAACCCCGCATTGATGGCAGCAAACACCAGCACCGTGACCAGCATTGCCAGAGCGAGTGCCGGCAGGCGTTCCCGGGGTGCGTTGAATGCTCCCTTCACGATAACCATGTCCTCATCCTTCTTTCGCGCATGCCGGGGCAGTCGATTGGTCCGGCATGCTGAGGTATAGCAGGATTCGTGCCAGTCAAAAATTGATATAAAATCAAACAGTTAATGAATGACCGGTTTTACGGAATTCCGTGATTTACGAAAAACCGGAGTCAAAGAACACGAAAAATCGTAGACTCTTCGGTTATGGCGACACCGACACCCGACAGCGTGGGCCTGCTGCACAGCTTGCCGCTGCTGGTCTCCGTCATGGACCGCGAAGGCCGGTTCGTCGACATCAGCGACGAGTGGCATCGGCGGACCGGCTACAGCCGCGACGACCTGCGCGGCAAGCGGCCCGAGGATCTCGCCACCCCCGCGAGCGCCGAGCGGATCCGCCAGGAGTACGTGCCACAGCTGCGGCGCACGGGACGGCTCGATCGGGTAGCGGTCACTTTCGTGACACACGACGGTGCGGCGCTTGATCTGCTGGCTACCACGGTGCCCGTGTTCGAGCCCGGCACGACCAATTTCCTCTACTCGGTGTCGCTGTTCCGCGAGCCCAGCGATCGGGAGCGCTACGAGCGCCGTTACATCGACCTCTACGAATCCACGCCCACGATGCTCCATACCGTCGACAAGGACGGCCGGATCATCGCCGTCAGCAACCACTGGCTGGAAAAACTCGGCTACCAGCGCAAGGAGGTCATCGGCCGCTCGATCCTCGATTTCGTCACCGACGAATCACGCCGGCCGCTCATGGGCGGGCGCCTGCAGGAGCTGATCAGCCTCGGCGGTATGCAGAACGTCCCGCGCCAGATGCTGACCCGCTCCGGCGACGTCATCGACGTGTTGTTGTCTGCGCGCGCCGAGCGCGACGCGCAGGGCGAGGTGGTTCGCCTGCTCGTCGCCAGCAAGGACGTCACCGAGCGCAACCGCTCCGAAGCGCGGTTGCGGGAAGCCTATGGCGAAATCGCCCGGCTGAAGGAGGAACTCGAGCGCGAGCGCGACTACCTGCGCGAGGAAGTGAACCTGTCGATGAACTACGGCCGCATCGTCGGCGAGAGTCCGGCGCTGGCTGCGATGCTCGCGCGCATCGATGCCGTGGCGGGGACTCCGGCGAGCGTGCTGATCATCGGCGAGACGGGTTCGGGCAAGGAACTGGTTGCCCATGCCATCCACGGCCGCAGCCGCCGGGCCGACGGGCCGCTGGTGAAGGTCAACTGCGCGGCGATTCCCCAGGAACTTTTCGAAAGCGAGTTCTTCGGCCACGTCCGCGGCGCGTTCACGGGCGCACATCGCGACCGGGTGGGGCGCTTCGAGCTGGCGGATGGCGGGACGATATTCCTCGACGAAGTGGGGGAAATTCCGCTCGCCCTGCAGGGAAAACTGCTGCGCGTACTCCAGGAACAGGAGTTCGAGCGCGTCGGCGACGACAAGACACGCAAGGTCGATGTCCGTGTCATCGCGGCGACCAACAAGGACCTGGAGAAGGCGGTGGAGGCCGGTGAGTTTCGCGAGGATCTCTACTACCGGCTTAGCGTCTTCCCGGTGCAGGTGCCGCCGCTGCGCAAGCGGGGCAACGACGTGATCCAGCTTGCCGGCCATTTCCTCGACCAGGTCTGCCGCCAGTTCGGCCGGGCCCCGCTGCAGTTCAGCGAAGCCCAGGTCGAGGCGCTTAAGCGCTACGACTGGCCGGGCAACGTGCGCGAACTGAAAAACGTCATCGAGCGCGCGGTAATCCTCTCGCGCGGCGGGGCCCTGCGTCTCGATCTGTCACTGACGGAGGCAGGCGTACCGGCGGACGGCCTGCAGGCTCCGGCTCGGGCGGCAGACCCGGTCGCAGTGACGCCCGTCGTCGTGACCGAAGCAGCGATGCGTGACGCACAACGCCGCAACCTCGTTGCCGCCCTGGAAGCGACAGGCTGGCGTGTGTCCGGCAAGGGCGGTGCAGCGGAACTGCTGGGCATACGGCCGACGACGCTGGCGGATCGCATGCGCTCCTTCGGCATCGAGAAACCGAAACGCCGCGGCCGGTAGGCCGGCTACCGGTCGGGTTCCCAGCGCAGGCCGAGCTGCGCGGAGAAATCGGGCGCCGTGTCCGGCGAGATGTCCTCGAAGATCCCGAACTGCAGCCGCCAGCTCGGCGCCACCTGCCAGAAAACGCCGCCGCCGAGCTGGTGCCCGGCATCCCCCAGCGCCTCGAGCCGGCTCTCCCAGGCGGCTGTCTGGCCCTGCCATTGCAGCACGAGGTCCAATGCCTGCGTTGCCTCCCAGGTGAGGGCAGCGTCCCACCAGGCGATGCGATCCTCGGCGGGCGGCAACGGTTCATCGGTGTCACCTACCGCTACCGCGCCCATGCCGAGCGACCAGGCGAAACGGTTGGCGGCAGAAGCATCGCTCAGGCGGATGCCTGCAGCGACATCCGTTCCGCCACTGCCGGTCAGCCGTTGCGCGTCCCCGCTGGGCAGTTTCGCCTCGACGATCAGGTCGAGGCGCAGTGCGCCGGAGTCGTCGCCGAATGCCCGCCAGGCCAGCCCCGTCCGCAGGTCGCCAAGGCCGCAAGTCGCATCGTCGATGAGCAGCTCTGCCCCGCTGCCGGTGTACTCATGGCGCAGCGCGTCCGTCGGCTGATCGGGGCGCACGCCCTCGCGCAGTCCGAACCAGTCGTGCCAGCGGTCGATGCCGCGGTCGAGAAATCCGCCGCCATGGGCGATCCAGGGCGCCTCGAGCGTGAGCGTCAGGCGCGAATGCACGGCATGCCTTGCCCGCAGGGTCAGGGCGTGGGTTTCGCCGTCGAACCCGGCCGACTCGACCGGCCCATCCGGCACGGCCACGCTGCCGGCGTAGGAATGACTTGCGATGTCCCAGGCGAGTTCGATCGTCGATGGGCCGGTGGCCGTGAATCCGTCGGGGACACCGATGAGCCCGGTGAGTGGGCCGCGATTGATCACGTGGAAGCGCGGCGCGGCGCCAGCTGCGGTGGCAAGCACCACGCCGGCAAGCATCACGCCGGCCGACAGCATCAGGACGACGGGCGCGGGCCTGCGGCCCCGGGAGTTCCCGTTCCGCGGCACTAGACCCTCGCTGCCCGCATTCGGCACAATCACGCCGGTCATTGTTGTTGTCACACCCCGGGCCCCGTCAAGGATGCACGCCAGAGCATTGCCGGCTGCGTTGAGTCTTTGCATTGGCTTCATCGCCGCTGCCGCGCAGGCGGCGCAGGGGCTTCCTCCGGCGGTCAGTGCTGCCCTGGCGAAGGGCAAGGTGCCTGCCGGCGGCTTCAGCGCCTACGTGCAGGAAATCGGCAAGACCGCGCCGCTGCTCGCCCACAACGCCGACGTCCCGCGCAATCCGGCGTCCACCATCAAGCTCGTCACCACGTTCGCGGGCCTCGAGGCGCTCGGTCCCGCCTACACCTGGCGGACGCATGCCTTCGCCACGGTCGCGCCCCGGGCGGGCGTCCTCGACGGCGACCTCTATCTCAAGGGGTTCGGCGACCCGTTCCTGGTCATCGAGCGCTTCTGGCTGCTCATCCGGGAACTGAAGCAAAGCGGGATCCGCGAAATCCGCGGCGACGTCGTCATCGACAACACCTATTACGAAGTAGGGGATCTACGGCCGGGCGATTTCGACGGTCGGCCGTACAACCCCTACAACGTCATACCGGATGCGCTGCTGGTCAATTTCCAGGCCGTGAAATTCAGCTTCAGGCCCGATCCGGCGGGCCGACGTGTCGAAATCCGGGCCGATCCGCTGCCCGCCAATCTCACCATCCGGAACCAGATCCAGCTCGTCGACGGCAAGTGCGGCGCCAGGGCGAACCGCATCAATTTCTCCGTCGCTGCCGTCAACGGCCATGACGAAGCGACCTTCACCGGGCGATTCAGCCGGCAATGTCGCGACTACGAAGTCACCCGCAGCCTGATGAAGGCTCCCGACTACGCCTACGGCTTGTTCCGCGCCCTGTGGCAGGAGTCGGGCGGGATACTTCGCGGCGGCATGGCACGGCGTGCCGTGCCGCCAGACGCCACGGCACTGGCGTCGCTGGAGTCCGTGCCGCTCGGCGACGTCGTCGCCTCGATCAACAAGTTCAGCAACAACGTGATGGCGCGTCATTTGCTGCTGACCCTGGGGGCCGAGCGTTTTGGCGCTCCGGCGACCGTGGACAAGGGGCAGCGGGCTGTCCAGGTCGAGCTGGCGAAGGCCGGGCTGGAATTGCCGGAACTCAACGTCGGCAATGGTGCCGGGCTGTCGCGCGAGACGCGCATTTCGGCCCGCAACCTCACGCGCGTGCTGCTGGCGGCGGCGCAAAGCCCGTTCGCCGCGGAGTTCGAGGCCTCGCTGGCCATCGCCGGCGTCGACGGCACGGTCGAGCGTCGCTTCCGCAGAGAGCGCTTTGCGCGGCAGATGCACCTGAAGAGCGGCACGCTGAACGGAGTGCGCGCAATGTCCGGGTACGTCCAGGCGGCTTCGGGCCGCCGGTTCGCGGTCACCATGATCCAGAACGCGACCGGCTGGGGTGAGGAGGCGCAGAACGCCCTGTTGCGCTGGGTCTACGCCCAGTGACCGGCTGCCACCATTACTCGCCGCTACAGGAACAGGCTAGAATTGCTGCATCATCGCGGTTTGCGGCGCCGGAGTTTCGTTCATGAAGCTGATCACTGCCATCATCAAGCCCTTCCGTCTCGACGATGTGCGCAACGCACTGGCCGAGGTAGGCGTCAACGGCATGACCGTCACGGAAGTAAAGGGCTTCGGTCGCCAGCGTGGTCATACGGAGCTGTACCGCGGTGCCGAGTACGTGGTCGATTTCCTGCCGAAGGCCAAGGTGGAGATCGCGGTCGCCGACGAGCTCGTCGAGCGCGCGGTCGAGGCCATCAGCAACGCGGCGCGGACCGGCAAGGTCGGCGACGGCAAGATCTTCGTGATCAACCTCGAGCAGGCATTGCGCATCCGCACCGGCGAGTCCGGCGACAGCGCGCTCTGATCTCGAAGGGGAGGCCATCCAGCATGCTGCAACGACCGGCGCGAGCCATATCCCTGCTGATAGCGGCATTACTGCCCTCGGCTGCCTTTGCCGAAATCGATCGCGGCGATACCGCCTGGGTGCTTACCTCCACGGCCCTGGTCCTGTTCATGACCCTGCCGGGCCTCGCGCTCTTCTATGCGGGCCTGGTGCGAAGCCGCAACGTCCTTTCGGTCCTCATGCAGTGCTTCGCGATCGCTGCGGCCGTGTCGGTGCTCTGGGTTGCCGGCGCCTACAGCCTGGCCTTCGGTGACGGCGGTGGCGCGCAGGCCTTCATCGGCGGCCTGGAGCAGGCGTTCCTGAAGGGCATGACGGCGGACGCCGTGTACGCGGCCTATCCCAACGTGCCCGAGACCGTGTTCCTCATGTTCCAGATGACCTTCGCGATCATCACGCCCGCGCTGGTCGTCGGCGCGTTCGCCGAACGCATGCGTTTCGGCGCGATGCTGCTGTTCTCGCTGCTGTGGCTGTTGCTGGTCTATGTCCCGGTGGCGCACTGGGTCTGGGGCGGCGGCTGGCTCGCCGGGATGAAGTTCCTCGACTTCGCGGGTGGTTCCGTAGTCCACATCAACGCGGGGGTCGCGGCACTGGTCGCGGCCCTGGTGCTGGGCAACCGCCGCGGTTTTCCGCAGCAGCCGATGCCGCCGCACAACCTGCCGACGACGGTTGCCGGCGCCGGCATGCTCTGGGTCGGGTGGTTCGGCTTCAACGCGGGCAGTGCCGTGGCAGCCAACGGCGCCGCCGGCATGGCGATGCTCGCCACGCATACTGCAGCGGCCGCGGGCTGTATCGCATGGATGGCGCAGGAGTGGCTCAAGTTCGGCAAGCCCAGCGTGCTCGGCTTGGTGACCGGCATGGTCGCCGGGCTGGGCACGATCACGCCGGCCTCCGGATTCGTCGGGCCGTCCGGTGCGCTGGTGATCGGCTTGCTGGCCGGCACCGTCTGCTTCTGGGCGACCCAGATCGTGAAGCGCCGACTGCAGATCGATGATTCGCTCGACGTGTTCCCGGTGCACGGAGTCGGCGGGGCCCTGGGCACGATCCTCACCGGTGTGTTCGGTGCCGCGGTACTCGGCGGCGTCGGGCATCCGGACGGACGTGGCATCGCCGAGCAGGTCGGTGTACAGGTCGTCGGCGTCATCGCGACCCTGATCTGGTCGGCCGCGCTGACCTGGGCAATCCTGAAGGTGGTCGGCGCGCTCACACCGCTGCGGGTGACACCCGAGGAAGAGACCGAGGGCCTCGACATCGCGCTGCACGAGGAGCGCGGTTACAACCTCTGAGGTTGCGGGCGGCGTTCAGCCGCCCAGTCTCGGCAGCACCTTTCGACCGATCACGTGCACGGCGTCCAGCGGCGCATCGTGCAGGCGCAGGGCCAGCTCATCCAGGCCTGAGTCCGCGAATTTCCGCAGCGTCGCAATCTGCCGGTCGATGGTCGAGAGATCGCCGGTGCAGCTGAAGTTGTCGATGAGCTTGGTGACGAGTTCTGGCGGCACGCCGCGGATCTCGCCGCTGCGGTCGTTGTAGGCGTGCAGGAATGCCTGCTTGTGCTTCTGTACGAGCGCGCATTCCTCTGCCGTGAGGAACGGCTTCAGGTGGTAGTCCACCAGCCAGCCGCGCAGGATCAGCTCCCGCCGCGCCTCGTGCCACGACGCCTCGTTGTCGGCCTTGACGTGCCAGGCCCAGAAATTGCTCACCGGGAAGCGTGCAGCGCGACCGGTCTCCCGCGCCCGATCGCTGGCGATCGCGAGCATGTCGCGCACGTAGTGCAGGGTGACGTCGCTCATCATGGCTGCATCGGCAGTGTCGACTGCCATGCGCATCATCTGTCGCTTGCTCGCACCGACGTAGACCCGTGGTGGCGGATCCTTCGACCAGGACGCGTTGTAGCCCCAGGACTTGAACAGCTCGCCCTTGTAGGTGAAGGGTTTGCCGGACATGGCGCCGCGGATCATTTCCACGGTCTCGCGCACGGCGCGCACGCGCCGTTCATGCCCGCTGCCCATGACGCCGCACCACTCGCCGCCGCCGCTCAGGACGAGCTGGGCGCGGCCGTTCGCGTACTCGTTGAGCGTCAGCAGGGAATTGGCGATCTTGAGCGGATGCATTTCCCAGGGGCTGACCACCAGCACACCGATGCCGATCTGCTTCGTCGCCTGTGCCGCCGGAACCAGCGACAGGAAGGCGTCGCGAGCCGAGGAATAGTTCGATGCCCACAGCGTGCGGAACCCGTAGCCCTCGGCCGCGACTGCGATCTCGCGGATCGCGTCGGGCGTGAGGTCGGGTTCGAGGATGAGATCCAGCTTCAAGTATCTTCCTTCGCGACGGTGAAGAGCAGGTTGCGCATGGGCAATGCTCCGTCGGAGATCAGGTCAACATGCCCGTTTTTCGCCGGCTCCGCCACATGCGCAGGCCGAGCAGGCTCGCGAGGATCAGGCTGTAGACGAGTGGCTCGGTGACATCCTTCTTCACCTGCCACCAGAAGTGCCAGCAGACGAGTATCGTGAGCGGATAGACCAGCCGGTGAAGCGCGATCCAGCGCGGCCCCAGCCGTCTGCGCCAGCCCGCCGTGGAGGTAATCGCCAGCGGCAGCAGCATCAGCAGCGCCGCCGCGCCCACCATGATGAAGGGACGTTTCGTCAGGTCGGGGATGATCTCCATGAAATCGAATGCGCGGTCAAGCGCCAGGTAATTCGCGAAATGGACGGCGGCGTAGGTAAACGCGAACAACCCGAGCATGCGCCGGAACTGCAGCGGCCATGCCTGGCCGGTGGCGTGGCGCAGCGGCGTCATCGACAGGGTCAGCAACAGGAACCGCAGCGCCCAGATGCCGGCTGTGTCCTGGATCGTCTCTACCGGATTGACGCCGAGATCGACGCCGCCAACGCCCGCGGCACCGGCGACCAGCCACGCAAGCGGCAGCAGCGACGCCGTGAACACGACCGGCTTGCCGATCAGCCGCACCTGCCGCAGTGACGGCATGGCGCTCAGTAGTTCCGCGTGAGGTCGAGTCCCTTGTACAGCGCCGCCACCTGCGCACCGTAGCCGTTGAACGGCAGCGTCCGCTGCTTGGGCGCGAGGAACGCCGAACCGATCCGCCGCTCGGTCGCCTGGCTCCAGCGCGGGTGGTCGACCTCGGGGTTCACGTTGGCGTAGAAGCCGTACTCATCGGGCGCCGCCTCGGACCAGGTGGTGCGCGGCTGCTTGTCGGTAAAGCGGATCCGCACGATCGACTTGATGCTCTTGAACCCGTACTTCCACGGCACGATCAGCCGCAGCGGGGCGCCGTTCTGGTTCGGCAGTTCGACCCCGTAGACGCCGACCACCATCAGGGACAGCGGGTTCATCGCCTCGGCCAGCGTCAGGCCCTCGATGTAGGGCCAATCCAGTGTGCGCCCTTTCTGTCCCGGCATTTCCTCGGGTCGCACGATGGTCTCGAACGCAACGTACTTCGCCTTCGACGTCGGCTTGAATCGCTTGAGCAGGTCGCCGAGCGGAAACCCGACCCAGGGGATCACCATCGACCAGGCCTCGACGCAGCGAAAGCGATAGATGCGCTCCTCCAGCGGGTGGGGCTTCAGGATGTCCTCGAGCGTGAAACGCCCGGTCACCTCGGCCTCGCCCTCTATCGACACGCTCCAGGGCTTCGGGCGGAAACGGCCCGCGTTCTCCGCGGGATCGGTCTTGTCCAGGCCGAATTCGTAAAAATTGTTGTAGCTCGTGATGTCCTCGAACGAATTCGGTGTTTCCTTGACCGAATACGGGCTTTTCTTCAATCCCGGCAGTCGGCGGTAACGGGTCGGGATATCCTCGGCGCCTGCGCGGGCGCTCGCCAGAAGTGCCGCTGCACCGACGAAGCCTGCTGCGCGCAGGACGTCGCGACGCGCGTGGAATACGGCCTCGGGTGTGATCTCGGAAGGTGTTATGCCGTCGGGATGTCGTTGCCGCATGGTGTCTGTCCTGTCGCGTCAGTCGTTGTTGCCGCTGAATCGGCCGTTCAGGCCCCAGTCGTAATCGAGATGGCGAATGGCGAGCCGGCCCTCGAGCAGGGCAGCACGTACAGCCGGGTCCTGCACGTAGCGTGCCAGGAACGACGGCAACGTGCTCCCACCCGTCTCGAAGTCGCCGCGGAACCAGTCGAAGATCGACGACAGGAAAGCTGTTCGCTGCGCGATGTCGTAGTGGTTGCGCGTGACGTCATTGACGAAACCGCGGGTAGCGGCATCGAGATCGCGGTCGAGCGTCTCCGGCCGGTATGCACGGCTTGCCAGGCGCGGGCAGGAGAGCGACGCGCAGACGATCGCGAAATGTATGCGCGGCTCGCCCAGGGTGCGCAGGCGCTTGTGCTCGAGATCCTCGAGCGTGATCGGCTCGCCCGACAGCGTGAACTCCAGACGCTCGAAGAACCGCCAGCGCCCCAGCCGGCTCGACGGCGAGTACCCCTGCAGGATGCCGCTGATCGCGAAGGCGTTGTAGGCATTGATCAGCAGCGCGAGTTCCTCGTCGCGGTTCGCGGGCCGTGGCGCCTCGGCCAGGGCGGTGAGGAACCTGCCGAAGCGCGGATTTGCTGCGATGCCGTCGTAGTCGACGTAGCCCTTGTTGACGTTGGGCGTGAGCACGTCGTCGAAGAGCGTGTAGTCGGGCGGGCCGGCCGCTGTGGCGAGGGCCGGCAGTGCGAGTGCGGCGACCAGCAGCCAGAGGCTGCGGCGGCATCGTGTCGTGAATCCGTGCATCGTCGCTCCGTTGCTTCAGTGCGCCCGCGAAGCATACCCTTGCCCGCGGGTCATCCACCAACCATCGAGACAGCAGCGGGAGCGATGAGTTCTGCCGGCAGGCTTCCGATACCCACAGGCCGCCGTCGACTGCGGCCGCCACTGGCCGTTGCGGCCGCGTTGGCGGCGCTGCTCGTGCTGGGTGGCTGCGAGCGGCCCGCCGGCACCATCGTCACGCTCGGCGGCACCACCACGCCGGGCACGCCCGGCGAGGCACTGTGGCTCGAATTTCGCGTCGGTGCCGAGTCCGCCTCGGCCGGTGCCATCCACATGCGTCCGCTGATCTACGGCCAGCTCGGTTCCGAGGAACAGCTGCTGTCGGGATTGCGGCGGGGTCGCATCCAGTACGCCAACCTGTCCGCCCAGGTGCTTTCCACCGTCGTTCCGGAGCTGACGCTGCTCTATACCCCGTATCTGTTCGCGGACGAGGGCGAAGCGGATTACGTCTATGACCGCTACCTCACCGGGCTTTATCGTGGCCTGCTCGCGGCGCGCGGCATCCACTTCGTCACCTGGTACGAGATCGGCTTCCACGATGTGTATGCGCGTGAACCGCTGATCCTGCCGGATGACGCGAAAGGCCGCCGCTTCCGCATCGCATCGAGCCTGAACGCCCGCCTGTTCGCGGAGGCGATTGGCGCCGACGTGATACCGCTCGGCTTTGGCGACATCGTCCCGGCCCTGCAGACGGGGCTCATCGACGCCGGAGAGAACTCGGTGACGCTGTACTCGCGCACCGGTATCGCCGGCCAGGCGCCGCATCTCACGCTGACGAATCACGTGCTCGGTATTTCCCTCATCGTCAGCCAGAGGGCATGGTGGGATTCGCTGCCGGAATCCCAGCGTCGCATCCTGACGGAGTCCTTTCCTCCGGTCGAGCGGTCGCGTGCGGTCGTGCGCGCCCAGACGGCAGGCGACCTGGCAAATGCCGAGGAGCTCGGCATCGTCGTTCATCGCCTGTCACCGGAGGAGCTGGAGGCGTGGAGGCAGGCAACGGCGGACGTCTCCGGAAAACTGCTCGGCGAGATCGGCGGGCGTTCCCGCGAAATCCATGCGCGGGTAATCACCTTGCGCGACGAATACCGTGCCGGTCGCGCGACCGGCGCTCAGGGCTCTCCGGCCTCCGTCGGATTGGCGATGCGTCCGCCGGTTTCACCCGCATCGGGGCCCTCATCCGTGGTCGGAGCAGGAGCCGGGCGCGGATAGCGAAACTCGTGCTGCAGCAGGTGGTTTTCCGTAGCCACGATCTTGCCGTCGACCAACCGCGGTCGCCAGACCGAGAACGCGAGCAGGCGGCGCATCGATTTGTCCATCAACCCGGGCGGGTCGGATTCGAGAATGACGATGTCGGCTGCGCGGCCGGCGGCGGTAACCGTGAAGCTGGCTGAAACCTGGCCCGGCTGCGTGCCGCTGGCCGTGGTCGAGCGCCGCTCGATCGGTACCCCTTCCTCGTTGACGACCCGCGCCAGGTTAGGCCCGGCGATCCGCACCGGCCGTGAGAACCATTCCTCGCGCGTCGCCTGCAGCGCGCTGTCCCCGGACAGCTCCACCCAGGCAGCTTCGTAGGCTTTCTGCGCGGACGACGCGAACTGGGCGCTGATGTTCAGGTCGCCGCTCGCCAGCAGCACTTCAGCGCGCTTCAGGTGATCGCGAACCGCCTGCGCGTCGAGGATGGTCAGCGCGCGTCGCAGGGTGACCGACGCCGCGGGCAGCGCGGCTTCGCGCCGGTAGCTCTCGGCTTCGCCGAGCAGCGCATCGACGCTGTCGGGGTGGTCCTTGCCTTTCAGGCGCCGTATCGATGAGCGCGCCGACTGGAAGGCGCTGCGCGCGAGCAGCGGCTGGCCCGTCCGGTTGTACCAGCGGCCGAGCTTCATGCGTGCTTCGATGGGCCCGTCGGGATCCTCGGCTGCATGACGCTCGGCGATGCCGAGCTGCGCTTCCTGGTAGTCGTTGGCGCGCTCGAGGTTGTCGAGACCCAGCTGCACTTCGGAGAGTCCGTCGAGGACGCGCAGCTGGTCGCTGTCATAGAAGCCGTTGGCCGCATGACTCAGCGTGAGCGCCCGCTCGAAAGCGAGCGCCGCGTCGCTGAACTGCTGGCGGCGAGCCAGCGCGTCGCCGAGACCGATGAGCGGCTTGACGAGGCGTTCGGAGCCGATACCCGCCGCCCGCTCGGCGACGTCGATCGCTTCGCGAAAGTGCTGCTCCGCTGCAGCATCGTTGCCCCTGCGCAGCTGGATCGTGCCGAGATTGGTCAGCGGCCGAACGCGCTCGACGCCTTCGGCACCGTACAACTCGGTGGTCATCGCCAGCACCTGCTCACCGATCGCCGTGGCTTCCTCGAGCCGGCCTTCATCCGCCAGTCGCAGGAAGGTCTGCTGTGCCGCTGTCCGCCGCATCGCAAGATCTGCTGCGGGGGCCGGATCGTCGCCGGCGATTGCAGCCACGCATGCAAGCAACGCGAGGCTTGCCAGGACGTCGCGATTTCTGGAGCTGGTTACTGACATGGCGGGCTACTGTAGCATCGTCTTTCACTGCTGCCGGAGGAGACCCAGCATGCTGCTGCGCGAGAGAAAAACCAGGATGCCTGCCCGTGAGGAAGCGCTGCGCGGCCGCGATACGTCGATGGTCGTGCCGGCAACGCACTTCGTGAACGGAAACCCGCTCAAGCCGCCGTTCCCGGCAGGAATGAAGACCGCGCTGTTCGGACTCGGCTGTTTCTGGGGCGCCGAGCGGCGGTTCTGGCAGCAGGCTGGCGTCTACAGCACCGCGGCCGGCTATGCCGGTGGCTTTACGCCGAATCCCACGTATGAAGAGGTCTGCACCGGGCTCACCGGCCACAACGAAGTCGTGCTGGTCGTCTACGACCCGGCAGCCACGAGCTTCGAGCGATTGCTCAGCGTGTTCTGGGAATCCCACGACCCGACGCAGGGCATGCGACAGGGCAACGATGTCGGCACGCAGTACCGGTCGGGGATCTACTGCACCGACGACGCCCAGCAAGCGGTGGCGCTCATCTCGCAGAAGAGTTATGCGGCAGCGCTGGCATCAGCAGGCTACCCGGCTGTCACGACCGAAATCCTGCCGGCGCCGGAGTTCTACTACGCCGAGGACTACCACCAGCAGTACCTCGCGAAAAATCCCCGCGGCTACTGCGGGCTCGGCGGCACCGGCGTGAAATGCGGCAGCTGACCGCGGCTCAGGCGAGCCAGCGCTGGGTGAGTTCCTCCGACACCGTCCACAGTCGTTGCGCCATCGCATCGTCGCCGAGATGACCCGGCGGCACGATCGCGTTGCAGTCACGGAAGAAATGCCCGCTCGTGGCTGACAGCCCCGGATCCGTCGCGACATGGACCTGCGTTGCGGCACCGGCCTCGACGGTCTTCATGAACGCCCAGCCGAACAGTTTCGCCGTCACGATCTGGTACCAGGGCAGGTGGCGGCCGAGGTTCGTCATGATGACGCCCGGCTGCAGCGAGTTGGCCGTCGCAGCAGTTCCGGCCAGACGCTTCGACAGTGCCCGGGCAAACAGCACGTTGGCCAGCTTCGAGTGCCCGTAAGCGCGGATCGGCTCATAGCCGCGCTCGCCTGACAGGTTGTCGAACTCGATGCCCACTTCGGGCGCTTCGCGGTACGACGAGCCGCTGCTCACCACCACGACGCGGCCCTGCGCGGCGGCCTGTACCTGCGGCAGCAGCCGCATCGTCAGCAGGAAGTGGCCGAGGTGATTGGTCACGAAGTGCTTCTCGAGGCCGTATACCTGCTCGAGTGCCGGCAGCTCCATCACGCCGGCATTGAGTATCAGCATGTCGAGCGCTGCACCGCTGCCTGCAACCTCTCCTGCGCAGGCCACGACGGAGTCGAAATCCGTGAGTTCGAGGGCGAGCGGCGTGGTCTCCCCCTGCGCCCTGGCGCAGGCCTCGCGGGCTTTGTCGAGCGTGCGCGCAGTACCGAACACCCGCGCGCCGCGCAGGGCGAGCACGCGCATCGTTTCGAAACCCAGGCCGGAGTTGGCACCGGTCACCAGCGCCGTGCGCCCGGCGAGCGACAGACCCGCGGTCACCTCTTCCGCAGTGGAGTCGGCGCCGTAGGGACTCAGCGGGACACCGGGCGGTCGTTCCACCTCGCCACCACCGCAGGCCGCTACCGTCGTTGCGACTGGCAGTGCGGCAGCACCCTGCAGCAACTGGCGGCGAGTGATCGGATTGTCCGGGCTTCGGCTGGTCATGGATTTCAGGCGAGATAGGGCGCAGTCAGTTCTTCCGACACCTGCCAGAGCCGCGCGGCCAGTTCGTCATTGTTCATTTCTCCGCCCGGCACCTCCGCGTTGCAGTCCGCGAAGTAGTGGCCGCTCACGGTGGCGAGCGCGGGCGCAGTCGCGACGTAGCAGGTCGTGGCCGATCCCGCCTCGATCGATTTCATGAACGTCCAGCCGATCAGCCGCGCGATGAAGACCTGCCATTCGGGGAAGTGCCGGCCGAGGTTGGTGAGAATCACACCCGGGTGGACGGAATTGGCCGTGGTCGTCGAGCCGGCAAGCCGCTTCGCCAGCTCGCGCACGAACAGGTGGTTCGCCAGCTTCGATTGGCCGTACATCTTGTTCGGGTCGTAGTCGCGTTCCCCCGACAGGTTGTCGAACTCGATGCCCCCCGGCGGTGCCCATCGGTAACCGCTCGAGGACAGTACGACGACGCGGCCCTGCGGCGCCGCCTGCACGAGCGGCAGCAGCCGGTTGCCGACGATGAAGTGGCCGAGGTGATTGGTGACGAACTGCTTCTCGAGTCCGTTGACCTGCTCGAGTTCGGGCAGCGCCATGATGCCGGCGTTGAGTATCAGCATGTCGATCGGCGTGCCCAGCGCGCGCACGGCATCGGTGCCGGCGACGATCCCGGCGAAGTCGGTGAGTTCGATCGCGGCGGGGATGATCTGCCCCTGCACGGAGGCTGCTGCTTCCCTGGCCTTCTCGATGGTCCGAGCAGCGGCGATGACCGTCGCGCCGCGCATCGCCAGCACCCTCATGGTCTCGAGACCGAGGCCGGAGTTTGCCCCGGTGATCAGCGCGGTCTTGCCGCTGAGGTCCAGTCCCGCAGTGACCTCCTCGGCGGTCGAATCCGCGCCGAACGGGCTCACGGCCACGCCCTCCGGCCGCACGATCGGCGCCTCGTCCGGGCCACAGCCCGCGATCGTGGTGGCGGCGACAGCCGTTCCGCCCAGCAGCCATTGCCTTCGATTCATTGCCACGCACCTGCTCCGCACGAATGTTGGCAGGGTTTATCGGCCAGCCCGTAACAGCTGTCAACCCGGCACCGGGACCAGCCTGGGCTGACTGACCAAAGCGGCCAATTTGACCTGGGTCACAGTTGTCGCACCGGGCCGGCGGGATGTGATCCCTGCCACGGGCTCTCGGGTGCCCTGGCCCGATTATGGCGCAGTATATCCGGCCGGTTTTTCGGGGAAGATCTTGCAATACAGCCGCCAGAAAATCGAAACCGCTGACCTCCAGCTGGGGATGTACATTGCCCAGCTCGACCGGCCGTGGCTGGAAACACCATTCCTGTTCCAGGGATTCGAGATAAGAGAAGAAAGTGAGCTGAAACTTCTCCGGAAGTTCTGCCATCACGTCTACATTGACTCTGCGCGCGGGTCACTGCCGGCAGAAAAGGTTGCGATGGCATTGCGGCCCAAGCCGCCGGACATCGTCATCCGGCGCCAGCCGCAGCAACGCAGCGCACAGCTCAGCCTGACCGCGCGCCTCATGCGCGCGATCATCCGGATCGATCCCACCGGCCGAGTGGCCGGTCTGCTGGGGCAGCGCGCCTACCGCAATCGCGTGTCGACGGCTGAGGAGGCACCACAGGCCGTGCGCGCGTATGAATCCGCAATGGGCACGATCACGGAAGTGCTCGGCAGTCTTTGCAGCGGAGTTGGCATCGATGTCGAGAAGGTCCGCACGGCCGTTGCGCCGCTCATCGACAGCGTTCTTCGCAACCAGGACGCCATGGCCTGGCTCCTGTACCTGCGCAAGCGCGACGAGTACGCGTATCACCACTCGATCGCGTCCTCGGTCTGGGCGGTAATCCTGGGGCGCCACCTGGGTTTCGATCGCCAGGGTCTCGATACGCTTGCGATGGGCGGCATGCTCCTCGACATCGGCAAGGCGAAACTGCCCGAGGAGATGATGAGCCGCGAGGGCAGGCTGAGCCCGGCGGAATTCGAGGCGGTCAAGAAGCATGTCCAGCACGGACTCAACATGGTGAAACTCACGCCTGGTGTGAACGCAGACGTGCTGGCGATGGTCGAGGGTCACCACGAACGAACTGACGGTTCCGGCTATCCGAAAGGGCTGAAGGGCGCCGACATTCCCGTCTACGCCCGGATCGCCGGTCTCGTGGATTGCTACGACGCGATGATCAGCCACCGGCCATGGGCAGGCGCCAAGTCGAGTTACGACGCCATCCGCGAGCTGAATTCGCTCGCCGGCAGCAAGTTCCAGAGGGAAATGGTCGAGCAGTTCGTCCAGGCCATGGGCATGTTCCCGACCGGCAGTGTGGTCGAGATGAACAGCGGCGAGATTGGCATCGTGATCGAGCAGAATCGCGTCAGGCGCCTGCGGCCCAAGGTGATGATCGTGCTCGACGCCGGAAAGCAGCCGCTGCATGACTTCCGCACGGTCGACCTGCGCCGCTGCGAAAGCGACGAGAACCACGCTGACGCCGTCTGGATCGTCCGCGGCCACGAGGCCGGCGCCTTCGGGCTCGATCCCAAGAACTACTTCATCGGCTGAGCCCAGCCATTCAGAAGGGGCAACGTGCGGGCCTGAGCCCGAACCCTGTCAGAACAGCCCGAGCTGCGGCCCGCTTGCGCGCGGTGGCCGGAATCCGTCCCTGACCAGCGGTGTCTCCGCGCGGTTGAGACCGTGCTCCCGGCAGGCGCGCTCGAATCGCTGGCGAAGCAGCGATGCCAGGGGGCCGCTGCCGCGCATGCGGCTGCCGAAGCGTGGATCGCTGAGCGCGCCGTTGCGCATCCGGCTGATCTGGTTGAGCACGTGGGAACGGCGCAGCGGGTAGTGCTGCTCCAGCCATTCGGAGAACAGGGGCGCCACTTCATGGGGCAGGCGCAACAGGATGTAGCCGGCGCTCTTCGCGCCCGCGCGGGCACCGGCTGACAATATCGATTCCAGCTCGTGATCGTTCAGTGCCGGGATCACCGGTGCCGCCAGCACGCCCACCGGTATGCCGGCCTCGCTGAGCCGTCGTATGGTCTCCAGTCGCCGTGACGGTCCCGCAGTGCGCGGCTCCATCCGGCGCTTCAGTTCGTCGTCCAGGGTCGTCACCGAGATCATCACGCGTGCCAGTCCCGCTGCCGCCATCGGTGCGAGGATGTCGATGTCGCGCTCGACCAGCGCCGACTTCGTGACGATCGCCACGGGATGCCGGCACTCGGCCAGAACCTCGAGGATCCGTCGCGTCACCTGCAGTTCGCGCTCGGCCGGCTGGTAGCAGTCGGTATTCGAGCCCAGGGCCATCGTGTCGCAGGTGTAGCCCGGCTTCGCCAGTTCAGCGCGCAACAGGTCGGCTGCATCCGGCTTCCAGAAGATCCGGGTCTCGAAGTCGATGCCGGGCGACAGGTCCATGTACGCGTGCGAAGGACGCGCGTAGCAGTAGATGCAGCCGTGCTCGCAGCCGCGGTACGGGTTGATCGACTGGGCGAACGGCACGTCCGGCGACTGGTTGCGCGAGACGATGCTGCGCGCATTCTCCACCATGAGCTGCGTATCCGGACCGCGCCGCTGCCCGTCTTCGATCAAGGCCTCGGTATCCGCTGCCGATTCGCGCGTGGTGCGTGCGAATCGGCCTTCGATCCGGCTGGGGCTGCCACGCCCCCGTATCGGGTTTTCCGTACTGCCCATGGAGGCATCATAGGGCGCGCGGCGCCTCGAGCGCGAACCCGCGCCGTATACTGCCCGTGCGCAGCCGATCGGAGATCACCACGTGCCATCCCGTGCCACCACCCGCCGTATCGTCCTCGCCGTCTTCGCGCTGGCGGTTGTCCTGGCCGGTATCGGTTGGGCCACGCGCCCTAAGGCCGTCCGTGTGGCCGTCGCGTCCGTGCAGAGCGGCGACGTCGCCGCCACGGTGTCGAACACGCGCGCGGGCACCGTGGACGCCTGCAACCGGGCGCGACTCGCGCCGCCGCTCGGTGGCCAGATCGCCCGCCTGCCGGTGCGCAAGGGCGATGCCGTGAAAAAGGGCGACGTGCTGCTCGAGCTCTGGAACGACGACGTCCGTGCCCAGGTGGAGTTGCAGGGCCGGGATCGCGTCGCTGCGGACGCCCGCACGCGGGAGGCTTGCGCGACTGCGGACGTAGCGGTCCGCGAGGCGAAGCGCGCCGCCCGGCTGCTTGCCGACCGGCTCATCTCCGAGGAGCAGGCCGAGCGTGCCGCTGGCGAAGCTGAGTCGCGCACGGCTGCCTGCTCGGCGGCTCGCGAGAATGCCCGCGTCGCCGATGCGCGTGTCGACGTCGCCCGCGCCAACCTCGAGCGCACGATACTGCGAGCGCCATTCGACGGCGTCATCGCGGAAATCAACGGCGAGCTGGGTGAATTCGTGACGCCCTCACCGGTGGGCGTGCCGACGCCGCCGACGGTCGACGTCGTCGACAACAGCTGCCTGTACATTTCCGCGCCCATCGACGAAGTCGACGCACCCGCTGTCCGCGCCGGCCAGCGTGCGCGCATCACGCTCGACGCGTTTCCGGGCAAGCAATTTCCCGGCTTCGTGCGCCGGGTGGCACCCTACGTGCTCGACGCCGAGAAGCAGGCGCGCACGGTGGAGATCGAGGCGGAGATCGAGAACCCGCAGGCCAGCAACCTGCTGCCGGGCTACAGCGCTGACGTGGAAGTGATACTCGATACCCGCACCGGCGTGCTGCGCGTCCCGACGCAAGCGGTGATCGAGGGCGGTCGCGTGCTGCTCCTCGACGAGGCCGCCGGTGTCCTGCGCCGCCGCGATGTCCGCATTGGCGTGGCGAACTGGGAACACACTGAAGTTGTGGAAGGCCTGCAGGCCGGAGACCTGGTGGTGCTGTCCCTCGATCGCGAGGGTGTCGTCGACGGCGCCCGCGCCGCGCGCGAGCTCAGCGCCGCGCGGCCATGATCCGCCTCGAGGCGCTCAGCCGCACGTTCGAGGTCGGCAGCCAGGTCGTGCGCGCGCTCGACGCGGTGGATCTCACGATCGGGCAGGGCGAGTACCTCTCGATCATGGGGCCTTCCGGCTCAGGCAAGTCGACGCTGCTGAACATACTGGGTTTGCTCGACACTCCGACGGCCGGCGCCTACTGGCTCGACGACGTGAACACCTCGACGATGTCCGACGACCTGCTGGCCGCTACACGCCAGCGCCAGATCGGTTTCGTCTTCCAGTCCTTCCATCTCGTGCCGCGCATGACGGCTGCCGAGAATGTCGAGCTGCCTATGCTGCTCGCGGGACTGCCGCCGGCCGAGCGGCGGCGCCGGACCCGCGACGCGCTCGAAGGCGTCGGGCTCATGGAACGCGTGGACCACCGCCCGGCGCAGCTCTCCGGCGGCGAGCGCCAGCGGGTGGCGATCGCCCGCGCGATCGTCATGCAGCCGAAGCTGCTGCTCGCCGACGAGCCGACCGGCAACCTCGACTCGCAGTCCGGCGCCGAAGTCATCCGGATCGTCGAGTCACTGAACGCCCGGGGGTTGACCCTCATCGTGGTCACGCACGACCTCGAGCTCGGCGGGCGGTCGCGACGGCTCCTGCGCCTGCGCGACGGGCGCATGGTCGAGGACCGTCCCCAGGGCGGGGCGGCAGGGACATGACGTTCGTCGATTCCACGCGGGTGGCGTTCGCGGCGCTGGTCCGCTATCCGCTGCGCACGGGGATGATGCTGCTCGCCACCGCCATCGGGGTCGCGGCAGTCCTGGTGCTGACCTCCCTCGGCGAAGGCGCGCGACGCTTCGTGTCCGGCGAGTTCCGCTCACTTGGCACGCACCTGCTGATCGTACTGCCCGGTCGCGTCGAGACCACGGGGTTGGGTCCGGGGCTCATGGCGGGCGAGACGCCGCGGGACCTGACGCTGGAGGATGCCCGCGCGATCCTGCGCAGCCCGCACGTGGCGAAGATCGCGCCGCTCGTCATCGGGGCAGCGACTGTGTCGTTCGCCGGCATGGAGCGCGAGATCACGGTGATGGGTGCAACAGCGTCTTTGCTCGAGGTGCGCAACTGGAAGCTCGGCCTGGGCGAGTTCATCCGCGACCAGGACTGGGACCTCGCCTCGCCCGAATGCGTCATCGGCGACACGATCCGGCGCGAAATACTGGGTGGCGTCGTGCCGGTCGGTCAGTGGCTGCGCGTCGGCGAACGTCGCTGCCGCGTGGTCGGCGTGCTGGCGGCGCAGGGCATGTCGATCATGGTCAACGTCGACGAACTGGTGATCATGCCGGTCGCCTCGGCCCAGCAGCTGCTGAACGCTCCGGGGCTCTTTCGCGTGCTGGTCCAGGCCAGGGGCAGGGAAGCGGTGCTGCCGGGCCGCCTTGATATCGAGCGTATCGTCGCGGAGCGACACCGCGGACAGGTCGACATCACGGTGATCGCGCAGGACTCGGTGCTGTCGACTTTCGATGACATCTTCGGCGCGCTCACCGGCGCGCTCGCGGGTATCGCCTCCGTCAGCCTCTTGGTTGCAGGCGTGCTCATCATGAACGTGATGCTGGTGTCGGTCAGCCAGCGCACCAGGGAGATCGGCCTGCTCAAGGCGCTGGGCGCCAGCCGCAGGCAGGTGACGCGGCTGTTCCTCACCGAAGCCGTGATCCTGGCCCTGTTCGGCGCTGCAGTCGGCCTGATGGCGGGCTTCGCCGCGATCGGCGCGCTGCGCGGCCTGTATCCCGGCCTCGACTTCGCGCCGCCGGCCTGGGCCGTGCTGGGCGCAGTCCTCATCGCCATTGGCTGCGGCATCGTCTTCGGCATCCTCCCGGCCCGGCGTGCAGCGCGACTCGATCCGATCGCGGCGCTCGCGGGTCGTTAGGCCGTACATGGAAGCCCGCGACCTCCTGCGCTTCACGGTCCGTTCCGCAGCTGCCCACCGGCTGCGCAGCAGCCTGACCGCACTCGGCATCGGCATCGGTGTTACCGCCGTCGTGCTGCTGACATCGATAGGAGAGGGGCTCCACCAGTACGTACTCAACCAGTTCACCCAATTCGGCACCAACATCATCGCGATCAACTCGGGCCGAGCGACGACGTTTGGTGCCTCGCCCGGCATGTTCAACAGCGTGCGGCCGCTGACGATGGACGATTCGGAGGCGTTGAAGCGCCTGCCGTACGTGTTGAACACGGTGCCTGTCGTGCAGGGCACGGGCTCGGTGGAGGCCAACGGCCGCGAGCGCCACACGACCGTCACCGGGTGCGGCTCGGACATGGCGACGGCGTTCAGTTTCCGGGTCGCGCTCGGCAACTTTCTGCCGCCGGACGATCCGCGTGCGCCTCGCCCGCTCGCCGTGCTGGGCAGCAAGCTGCGACACGAGCTCTACGGCGAGCGCAATCCGCTGGGCGAGACCGTTCGCATCGGCGGCGAGCGCTACCGGGTCGTCGGCGTGATGGAGCCGAAGGGGCAGGTCCTCGGCTTCGATCTGGACGACACGGTCTACATCCCCACCGCGCGCGCACTGGAGATGTACAACCGCGAGGGTCTCTTCGAGATCGATGTGCTGTACGACAAGTCAGCGTCTGCCAGCGAGGTGAAGGCCAGCATCGAGCGCCTGCTGCTTGCCCGGCACGGCGGGCTCGACTTCACCATCACGACGCAGGAGCAGATGCTCGACGTCCTGGGCAGCGTGCTCGACGTGGTGACTTTCGCGGTGGCGGCCCTCGGGGGCATCTCGCTGCTGGTCGGCGGCGTCGGCATCTTCACGATCATGACCATCGCGGTGCGCGAGCGCACGGCGGAGATCGGCTTGCTGCGGGCGGTCGGTGCCGGCCGGGAGCAGGTCCGCCGGATCTTCCTCGGCGAGTCGATGATGCTGGCGGCGCTCGGGGGTGTCGGCGGATTGCTGGCCGGCGCGTCGATCGTCGCCCTGCTGCAGGCGCTGGTGCCGGCGCTGCCGGTCAGCCTCTCGCTGCCCTATGCGATAGCGGCCGAGCTGGTTGCGGTGATGATCGGACTCGTGGCCGGCGTGCTGCCGGCCCACAGTGCCGCGGAGCTGGACCCGGTCGAGGCGCTGCGCGCCGAGTAGATCAGGCGGCGGTGCTGCCGCGTCGGCCGGCGGCGAAGTACCACGCGAGGCCGATCGCGTGCCAGAGGAGGAAGAACAGGATGGTGGTCTGGCCGAGGTAGAAGAACAGGCCCGTGCAGCCGATGACGGCGAGCGGCCCGACCAGCCAGGGCGCCGGGCAGGCGAAATCGCGCTGCAGCCCCGGCTCGCGCCGGCGCAGCACCAGCATCGACACGGCCACGGCGACGAAAGCACAAAGGGTCCCGGCGTTTGCCAGCGCCGCGATCTCGTCGAGGCGGAATCCGCCCGCGACCACCGCCACCCCGACGCCGGTCAGCAGCGTGATGACGTGCGGCGTGTGAAACCGCGGGTGCACGGCCGAGAGCTGCCGTGGCAGCAGGCCGTCGCGGGTCATCGCGAACGAGACCCGCGTCTGCCCGAACATCAGGCTCATCAGCACCGAGGGGGTCGCGCAGATGGCAGCGGTGGCCACAAGGTTGGCCACCGTCGTATAGCCGGTGCTGCGCAGGACATGGGCCAGCGGCTCGGCATTGCTGGCGAAGAGGTCCCAGCGCAGTGCCGCCACCGCAGCGAGCGCCACGACCATGTAGAGCAGCGTGCAGACCAGCATCGATCCCACGATCCCGAACTTCATGTCCCGGCCCGGATCGCGCGCTTCCTCCGCGGCGGTGGAAACGGCATCGAAGCCGAAGAAGGCGAAGAACACCAGTGCTGCCGCGGTCAGGACGCCGGTGGTGCCGAAGGGCGCGAAGGGCTCCAGGTTGCCCGCATCGAAGCCGCGCAGCGCGAACACGACGAAGGTGCAGAGCGCGACCAGTTTCACGCCGACCAGCACGGTGTTCAGGCGGGCGCTTTCCTTCGTGCCGAGCGTGAGGAGCACGGCAACGGCGATCGACACCGCGGCCGCAGGCACATTGAACGTGCCGCCGTTGCCCGGACCCTTGAGCCACTGCGGGTCGATGGTCCAGCCGATCGACTGCATGAGGCCGGCGAAGTAGGCCGACCAGCCGACGGCAACGGCGGAGCAGGCGAGGGCGTACTCCAGGAACAGGCTCCAGCCCACTACCCAGGCGATCAGTTGGCCCAGCACCACATAGGAATAGGTATAGGCCGAGCCTGCAACCGGCATGAGGCAGGCCATCTCCGCATAAGCGAGCGACGCCGCCGCGCAGACCAGGCCAGCGACTGCGAACGACAGGATCACTGCCGGCCCGGCATTCCCGGCGCCCACGCCGGTCAGCGTGTAGATGCCCATGCCGATGATGGCGCCGATGCCGATGCCGGCGAGTTGCCACGGACCGAGCGTGCGCTCGAGGTGCCGGGCCGCCGCGATACGACGGATGTCCTCGAGTGACTTGCGTGGTCCGCCTATCCCCATGACTGCCACTCCCGCCTGGATCCCCGCGGCCAGTATGCCTGCGTTCGGCGCCACTCGACTCGTTACTCCTGAGTCACCCGGCAGAAAAACGCCTTGAGGTAACGCGTCTCCGGAATCGCGGGATGCACCGGGTGATCCGGCGCCTGGCCGCCGGTCTCGATGACCTGCACGAAGCGGCCCGTGTTGCGCGCCGCCTTCTGCAGGGCGTCGAGCAAGGACTGCGGCTCGAGGTGGTAGGAGCAGGAGCAGGATACCAGCAGCCCGTCGTCGGCGACGAGCTGCAGGCCGAGCTGATTGAGGCGGCGGTAGGCAGCTTCGCCCTTCGCAGCCTGCTTGCGGCGCTTGATGAACGCCGGTGGATCGAGGACCACGACGTCGTAGCGCTCGCCCGCTGCGGCGAGGTCCTCGAGCGCGTCGAAGGCGTCGCCACGCAGGGTTCGCACCGGCAGCGAGCGCGCGGTTGCGGCGCGTTCGACGTAGCCGAGCGCGGTCGCCGAGGCGTCGACGCACAGCACGTCGCGCGCGCCGTTCTCGGCCGCGCTGATTCCCCACCCGCCCACGTAGCTGCAGACATCGAGCACGCGCGCACCCTTCACGTGACGGCGCAGCATCGCGCGGTTGCCGGTCTGGTCGTAGAACCAACCGGTCTTCTGGCCGGCGGCGAGCGGCGCGCGAAAGGAAAGTCCGTTTTCCTCGACTCCTGTCTCGTCCGGGACAGCGCCGCTGTCAGCCGTCACCGTCTCAGGCAGCTGCTCGAGCTCGCGCGCGCCACTGTCGTTTTTCCAGACGAACTGCTTCGCGCCGATGACGGCGCGCACCGCCGCCACGATGTCGTCGGCCATGGCATCGATGCCCGCAGTGCCCGACTGCCCCACCACCAGGTCGCCGTAACGGTCGAGCACGAGCCCGGGCAGGCCATCGGACTCGCCGTAGACGAGCCGGTAGTACGGCCGTGCGTACAGCCGTTCACGCAATGCGAGCGCGCGCCGCAGCCGCTGTTCGAGCAGGGCACGGCCGGGCGGCTCGGCCGCGTTGCGACCCAGGATCCGCGCGCAGATGAGCACCTGCGGATTGACGTACGCGTAACCGAGGAAACGGTCGCGCGAGGACACCACGCTCGCCATGGAACCCGGCGCGAAGTCGCCCAGCGGCGTCTTCGTCGTGTCGACCTCGTTGGAGAACACCCACGCGTGCCCCGACTCGATGCGCCGCTCCTCCCCGGGCAGCAGTCGCAGCGGTGGTAGATCGCGGCCTTTCGTCATGGCCGCGCAGTATAGCGGTACAGCGAACCTCAGCCCTCAGGCCGACTCGGCACGCCCGCCGAGATTGTCGCCTGCTGCTGCTGCGCGCGCAGCGCGTTCAGGCGACGTTGCTGATCCAGGTGAAAGTCCAGCGTATGTCGCGTCGCGATGAAGCTGTCACGGCTGGCCACGGTGTCGTACCAGCTGCGCAGTCGCGTGCATTCGGGCAGCCAGGCCGCGCCGGCCAGCTCCACGTACACGGCAAATCGCTCGAAGAACGGCAGGAAATGGAAGTCGACCAGGCTCGGGCGCACACCCAGCCAGTAAGGACCGTCACTCAGCTTGCGCAGTCCCTCGAACTCGATGAAGCGCAGCACTTCGTTCAGCTTGCCGAGGGCGGTAGCGCGCTTTTCCGGTGACTCGCGATCGACCATCAGGCGATGCGCGGCCGGCAGGTAACGTGTGTCGCAGTAATCCATCCAGATCCGTGCCTGTGCACGACCGAACGGGTCCGCCGGCATCAGCGGCCTGTCCGGAAAGGCTTCATCGACGTACTGATTGATGATCGCCGACTCGTAGACCACGCGACCCTGGTGGCGCAACACTGGCACCTTGCCGTAGGGCGACACCTCGCTGAACCAGGCCGGTCGGTTGTGGAGATCGATTTCGACGAGCTCGAAGCCGATCGCCTTCTCGAGCAGCACCAGGCGACTGCGCTGGGCGTAGGGGCAGGCGGTGAAACTGAACAGTTCGACGTCAGCCATCCGGCGACCCCTTGATGTCCGGCACTGCGGGCAGTGCGAGCAGGTAGGCCGCGATGGCCTCGCGATCGGCTGCCGTCAGCTTCCCGGTGTTCTCGTCGATGACCTCGCCCATCCCGGCGCCGGCGAAATCCCCGTCCGGCAGCATGCCGTACTCGAGGAACGCCACGACTTCATCGGCACTCCAGCCGCCGATGCCGTCGGGGTCGTGCGGGGTGATGTTGGGGATGCGCCGATTCTCCGGCCCCTGCGGATTGCCGCTCAATTCCCTGGAGGCCTCTGGCGCGCCCAACCGGTTGCGCGGCGTGTGGCACTCTCCGCAATGCCCCAGGTGGCGAACGAGGTAGGCGCCGCGGTTCCATGTCTCGCTGCGCGCCGGGTCGCGCTGGAACCCGGTTGGAGAAAAATAGAGCGCCTGCCAGATTCGTGCGCCGACTCGCGACACATGCCACGGCAGTTTGTGCTCAAGGTTCTCACGCCGCACCGCGGGCAGGGTACGCAGATAGGCGTAGATCGCCCGCGCGTCGTCCTCCGTGAGTCCCGCGTACGAGGGATAGGGAAAGGCAGGAAAGTACGCCGCACCCGACGGCGAGCGGCCTTCGAGCACTGCGCGCAGGAAATCCGCTTCGCTCCACGCGCCGATGCCGGTATCCCGGTCGGGCGTGATATTCGGCCCGAAAAAAGTCCCGAAATCACTCGCGAGCGCGCGGCCACCCGCAAATGGCGCTGCGCCATCCTCGTCGGCCGTGTGGCAGCTGATGCAGCCGCCGGCAGCTGTCAGGTAACGGCCGCGCTCGACGAGATCCTCGGCGATCGACGGCTGTGCCATCGCCGCAAGCGCCAGCGCGAACGCCGCTGTGCCGCCTGCGGCGCGACGGCGCATCAGTCCTCCTTGCGATAACGGTCGTGGCAGCCCTTGCAGCCATCGAAGAGCGGCTTCATCGCCTTGCCGATTGCAGCCTTGTCGCCGCTCTTCACCGCATCGCGGAATCCCGCGGCTGCGACGCGGGTGGTGTCCGCCGCCTTGCGGAAGCCTTCTGCGTCCTGCCAGATGAGTGGCAGCGCCGTGGTCTTGCCGGTGTCGCTGCCCGCCGGAAACATGTCGACGACGTGCTCGCTGATGGCGGCGATCGCTTCGGCATGGGCGAGCAGGTACTTCTGGTGCTCGACCTTGCCCGAGAAAATCAGCGAAAAAGCCGCGGCGTGGCCTGACAAGGCGCTCATCGCCGCTTGGCGGTACTTGATCGCGTCCGGCGGGGTGGCGGCCTCGGCGGCAAATGCGGTGACGATTGCCGCGCAGGCGATGTAAAGGTAGCGACGCATGGAGTCAGCTCCGGATTGAGGAAACGGGATGGAGAGAATAGCAGGGCACGCGGACCTGGCCAGCCGCCGATCGACGAGGCGCTGATCACGGTGCTGCCGTCGCGACGCTGCTTCATGCGCGCGACGACATCGACGGCGTAGGCGGAATCATGGCTGCCCGATACCGGGCCGAGCGTGGCGAACCCTTCGTAGACGCGAATCTGCAGGTCCTCAGCCGCTGCTGCCATCGAGAGGGCGAGCAGCGGGGCGGAAAGGCATCCAACGACAGCAGGCGCATGCGTCAGTCGCCGTCCGGTTCGGTGATCGACGGCGGCAGGCTGCCGTCGAGCCACGCGCCCACGTCCTTCGCGATCGACGCGCCGGCTTCCTCCAGCGCCGGGTGGCCGACGCCCGGGTAGGTGATCAGTCGCTTCGATGGCGCCGCGGTGAGCAGTGCCATCAGCTCGCCTGACTGTTCAATGGGCGTCTGCGTGTTCGCCTCGCCCCATAGAACCAGCACGGGAACGCGCACCTGTCCGATCACGTCGACGACATCCGCGCTCGAGTAGGCGCGCAGCCGCGCGAGTATCGCGGCGCGATTGCCCTCGCGCATCCACAGGTCGTACCAGCGGTCGATGTGCTCCTCGCTGATGCGCTGCGGGTCGCCGGCGCGGGAACGGAGCATGTAGCTGGTCAGCGCCCGCGGCGTGATGTACTCGAGGATGTTCGCCGCGTCGGGCAGCCGCATGCCGGCCTGTGCCATGGCACGTCCTTCCAGCGCACCCGGGTTCAGCAGAATCAGGCTTTCGATGCGCTCCGGGTGTCTCGCCGAGTAGCGCAGCGCCATGCTGCCGCCGAATGAGGTGCCAGCGATCGCAAAGCGCTTCAGCTGCACGGCGTCGACGAATTTTTCGAGCAGTGCGAGCGTGCGCTCGTTGGAGTAGTCGCCGCCGGGATCGGGTCCGGTGAGTCCGAACGCCGTGAAATCGAAGCGCACGATCCGGTGTTCGCTCTTCAGCACCTCGACCCATGGATCCCAGCCGAGCAGGTTGCTGAAATTGGCGTGCAGCAGGAGTATCGGCGGACCGCTGCCCTCGTCGCGGTAGTGGATGCGCGCGCCATCGATGTGGATGAAGCGAGAGAACTCGTTGGTGTACTTCGCTTCCGCCTCCGCGATCGGCAGGTCGCGATACGCCCAGAGCGCGACGAGCAGCGCGATCGCAGCGACTGCGCCGATCCACGCCAGAGCTTTGCCGGCCCGCCTCAACCACTGCATGGCGCTGTCCGTTCAGGGCACAACTGCTCGGACGGGCAGGATAACCGCCGGGAAGGGAAGTTGACACCCTGCAGGCAACGCGGCAGGGTTCGCTGGCCGGCAGCGAAGAGTCGCCAGGCAGCGACCAGCCGCCGCACGCAAAGTAACCACCGCATGTTTATCGCGATACGCGATCTCGGCTTCGCCAGGGGCCGTTTCTTCCTGATGGGCCTTGTGGTCGCGCTCATCGCCTTCCTGACGACGCTCCTGTCCGGGCTCTCGGCGGGGCTCATCAAGAACAACATCTCCGGGCTCATGCAGCTTCCCGTCACGCATATCGCCTTCGAGTACGACGACGAGCCCACTTACCGCGGCACGATGGTCGACCGCGCGATGTGGGAGGGTTGGGCCCGGAAGAGCCGCGGGAGAGCGCAGGAGCCGCTCGGCCACACCGTATTCAATGCCCGCGGCGCCGACGATGATCCGCTCGAGTTGACGCTGTGGGGCGTGCGGCCCGGCAGCTTCACCGAGCCGAAGGTGACCGCGGGTGCCCAGCTCGGCGAGCCCGCGAACGGCGTGATCGTCTCGAAGATCCTCGCCGACAAGGGCGTGAAGATCGGCGACACCATCACGCTCGATCGCGTCCTCACGGAGTTCCAGGTCATCGGCATCACCGAGGAGGCGAACATCGGCCACATTCCGATCGTGTACGCGATGCTGCCGCGGTGGCAGGAGGCGACCTACGGCCCGCCCGGTGGCATGCCGCCGGGGGAGGCGTTCCCCGACGTCGTCTACGACTTCGCCAGCGTGATTGCGCTGCAGATCGACGACTCCGTCGACGAGGCCACCATCAAAGCCATTGACGACGAGCTCGGCACCTCGACGCTCGAGAAGGTCGATCGTGCCTACCGGGCATCGACCGGCTACCTGGAGGAAGTGCGCTCGGTCGGCATGATCCAGTACTCGCTGATCCTCATCGCAGCGGTCGTGATCGGCGCGTTCTTTTCCATATGGACCATCCAGCGCACGCAGGAGATCGGCCTGGTGAAGGCGCTCGGCGCCACCAACGGCTACCTGCTGCGCGACTCGCTGGGCCAGGCGCTGCTGATCCTCGTCACCGGCACGCTCATCGGCCTGGGCGCCGGGCTGTGGATCGGGCAGTTCATCATGAAGACGGGGCGACCCTTCATGTACGTGCCGGGCACAGTGGCCACGGCGATCATCGCGCTGCTCGTCGCGGGCCTGATAGGAGGCGCGCTCGCCGTGCGCCGCATCACCGCCGTCGATCCCATGATCGCGCTCGGGAGGGATCGATGAGTCTCGCGGCGCAGGACCTCACGCTGCTGCTGGGCGACGGCGACCAGCAGGTCCGCGCGCTCGACGGAATCTCGATATCGGTGGCCCCCGGAGAGCTGCTCGCGGTGGTCGGACCCTCCGGTTCGGGCAAGACCAGCCTGCTCGCGGTCTGCGGCGGGCTGCGCACGCCGACCTCCGGCAGCGTTCGCATCGGTGACGCCGAGATCACGGCGCTTTCGCCTGCGCGTCTCACGGACGTGCGCCGCGAGCGCGTCGGCTTCGTCTTCCAGCAGTCGAATCTCATCCCAGCGCTCACAGCGGTCGACCAGCTGCTGCTGATGGTGCACATGCGCGGCCGTCGGCCCGGTTCCGCCGATCGCGAGCGCGCGATGGGGCTCTTGCACGAGGTCGGCATGGAGCATCGCCACGACCGCCGACCCTCGCAGCTGTCCGGTGGCGAGCGCCAGCGGGTCGGCATCGCGCGTGCGCTCATGTCGACGCCGGCGCTGTTGCTCGTGGATGAGCCTACATCGATGCTCGATCACAGCCGCGGCAGGCAGATCGTCGAGCTGCTGCTGCGGGAGTGCCATGAGCACAAGGTGGCGACACTGATGGTGACGCACGACGCGGGGATGCTCGATGTCGCCGATCGCGTCGTGCACATGAGTGACGGGCGGCTTGCCGCCTGAGAAGACCAGAGGAGCAGAGGACATGACAGGCAGATCCGGATTGGCCGCCGCGGTCCTGGCGGGCATGATCAGCGTCGCTGCCCAGGCAGCAGGCGAGCATTCGCAGCACGCCGCACACGACCACGGCGCAGTGCCGCCGATGGACGCCGAGGGCAAGCGGCTCACCAGCTACAACCAGCGCCATGAGATGTCGCCGGAAGTGGTAGCGGAGCTGCGCAAGCGCATCGCCCTTTATCGTGCGCTGACCGATCGCGAGCTCGAGATGAACATGAACGCGATGGGGCCGGACTACGCCTGGTACGTGAGCGACCGCAAACTGCGCGGCGACACGGGCGTGCTGCTGCTGTCGCACGGCGTGGGTGAGAAAAGCGACAAGCTGATGAAGAAGGCCTTCGAGCCGCTGGGCACCAGGCGGCCTACGGCCATCGCCTTCGGCATGTCGATGATGGCGTCGAGCCACATCCAGGCTGCCGTGGACGACCTCGTCGCCCGCGGCGTGAAGAAGATTGTGCTCGTCGACGAAGGTACGACCACCGAACACAACTCCCTGACGCGGCACTGGAAGTACATCTTCGGGATGTACCCGGAGCCCAGTTACACGACGGTCCCGAAGATCCGGGCGCCGGGGGTCAAGTTCTACTGGGCCGGCCATTTCGACGACAGCCCGATCGTGACCGAGATGCTCCACGACAATGCGAAGTCCGCCAGCAGGAAGCCGGCGAATGAGCTGCTGATCATCGTCGGCCACGGTCCGGAGGACAACAAGGACAATGGGCCCGACCTGAAAATCCTCCAGGCGCATGTGGACCGGTTGAAGGCGAAGCGCGAGTTCGCCGACGTCCGCATCATCAACCTGCAGGACGACGCGATCCCCGCGATCCGCGAATCCAACGTGCGCACGCTGCGCCGCTGGGTGAAGCAGGCCGAGGGAGAGGGCAGGCAGGTCATCGTGGTCGCGCTGGCTGCGGCGAGTTTCGGCGTGCAGCAGCACATCAGGCAGGACCTGCGCGGGCTGAAGTACACCTTCGCCGACAAGGGGCTCACCGAGAATCCGAAATTCATCCGCTGGGTGGAGGCCGAGATCAATGCAGCCCTTTGAGCCTGGCGACATCTTTCTCGGACTCACCGAGCTCAACGACCCGACCGACGACCATGCCGGCCGCGGCCGGATCGTGCAGTACGGCGCCGATCTGAAGAAAAAAGGCGAGCTGTGGACCGAAGGCGGACACCACCTGGTCGGCGGCCTCAACTTCGACCGCAACGGCGTGCTGTGGGCCTTCAACGATCTCAGCGTCATCCACGTCGATGCGCGCACCGGTCGGCAGCTGCCGCTGTCGACGAAGTTCAAGCCGCGCGTCTATCGCAGCGCGAGCTTCGCAGCCGATGGCAGTGTCTACCTGGGCGAGCACATGCTGGCCAGGGACCCGCCGCCCGGGATCGCGGCGCGGACGACCATCAAGTTCCCGCGGCTGCCCGACACCGGCTGGCTGGGGCACGGGCGCATCTACAAGTACGACCGCGACTGGAACCTGGTGCGCGAGTGGGACGTCGACCACTGCCCGGAGCCGACGGGGTTCAAGGGCGTGACGCACCACACCCTGCACCCCAGCGGCCAGTTCATCACCTACACGGCGGAAACCTCCAAGCGCATCATGCGTTTCGACGTCGTCAACGGGCGGCAGATGCCCGATCTCGTGCGCTATCCGGGAGACGACATCCGCGACGGCAACTGGGTGATCGCGCTGCGCTACCTGCCGGACGGCCGCCTGCTCGCGACGCGCAGCAAGACCATGGACCTGATCGACGAGCAGGGAAACACGATCCGCGAATATCCGCTCGGGGGCACCTACGGCTGGGCTGAGGTGATGCTCACCCGCGACCCGCGCTACGTTCTGGTGGCGAACATCTGGACGGGCATCGCCGCGCGCTACGATCTCGAGCGCGGCGAAATCGCCGGCGTCATCGACACGGGCTACGCGGCGCCCAGGCGCAGCCTGGCCGGTATAGCCGAATACCCTGGCTGACCCGCGGTCAAGCCTGCTTGAGCCGTCCGGCGACCCAGCGGCCGAGGCTCGCGAGCGCGAGCAGCGCGACCGCGCCCTGCGTCGCAAACAGGAACCCGAGCTTCAGCTTCTTGGCGACGACGATTGCCGTCGCCATCGCCATGGTCGTGTCCGGCCAGGCGTTGATCGCGACGATGGCGGCGACGTTCTCGCACCAGTCGAACAGGCTCGCCAGCATCAGCCACGGCAGCCAGGCGCCGGCCACGGCACGCTCGTAGACGGCGGCGAACTGGCGGCGCAGGCAGAACGCGGCCACGGCCGCGATGAACAATCCGCCGGCAACCGGGAACACGTAGTCGATCGCGGTGAACAGGCGGTATTTGGCGCGCGCCTGCTCCGTGTAGCCGGGCAGCTGCGCCAGCACGTCGGCGGCGGTCAGGCCGTTCTGCATGTCGAAGGGCAGGGCACCGCCAGCGATGGCCGGGAAGTCGTTGCTGATCCGCGTTAGCGCCGTCAGCGTGAGCACGAACACCGCGACCGTCGCGAGGAACAGCGGCAGCGATGAGGAGATGCGGACGATCAGGCCGTTCAGGGCGCGCAGCATGGGGCCATCATACGCCCGGGCATGCGCCTCGACATCGGCCGTTGCCGCTGCTAGCGTGCCTGCCATGCAGTATTGGCTCATGTTTTTCCGGCTGCAGCGCGGCCGTTACAAGCCACCATTCGCGGGGGTATTCGAGCTGTTCCTGTTGATCGTGGTGGTGCCGCCCGTGATCCGCATCGCCGCCGGTGACAAGACCTCGATTACGGACGTGATCGACATCTCGTTGCGGATGCTTGACAGTTACCTCATCTACGATGGCTAGGCGATGACTGCCGCGCAAGTCCAGAACACGCTGCATGCCGAGCTGACGCGACTCGTCAATGGCGGTGCCGCGTCACGCCCCGGCACGCTGCTCGCGCTGGCCCTGCCAGCGCTGCAGCGCCGGCGGGCGGCTGCCACACTCGCCCGGCGCTTTGCCGCCTGGTCGGCAGCGCCGGCCGTGGCCACCGTCGGCAGTGTGCGCGTGGTGGTGCGCCCCTGCGAGTCGCAACATGCGGCGGTCCGCGCCATGACCGCAGCGCTGGCGCCGCTCACCGGGCTCCTGCACAGCGCTTACGTGCATGGCAGCCTGGGCAGCGAGGAAGAAGAAGTTGCCTACAGCGATTTCGATGCGCTGGTCATCCTGCGCGACGCGACGGTGCGGGATCCGGCAAGGCTCGCGGCGGCAGCCGCGGCGCTCACCGCGACCCGCCGCATCATGCAGGCTTACGACCCGCTGCAGCACCACGGCTGGTTCGTGCTCACCGAGTCGGACCTGCGCTGCTACTGCCAGGCCTACTTTCCGCACCAGCTGTTCGAATACGCGCGCGTTATGGTGCCGGCCGGCGCTGTGACGCTGGACCTGCAGTTGCGCGACTCCGCCGCGGAATACCGCGCCGCCTTCGCCGGCCTGGCCGGCTTGCTGCGCCGGCAGTTCGCCGGCCGGCCGCCCGGCAACCTGTACGAACTCAAGGACGTGCTCAGCCGGATGCTGGTGTTGCCAGCGCGGTACCTGCAGGCGCGCGACGGTACCGCGGTCTACAAGAAGTGGAGCTTCGACCTCGCTGCGGCCGATTTTCCCGGCGATGCCTGGGCGGTGATGGAGGAGATCCAGGCCCTGCGCCGGGACTGGCAGCTGCCACTGCGCGGCTGGCAACGCCGGCTGCTCGGCCAGGTCGTCGCGCGCCGGCGGCTAGTGCTGCCGCTGGCGGCGCCGCGGATCCCGGCAGAACTTGCGGCGCGGCTCGGGCCCAGCCTGTGGCAGCGCGCCGACCGGCTGGTCGGGCAGATGCAGGCACGCGTGGCCGCGGCCGGGCGCTAGATCGCGCGCAGTGTCGCCAGCGCTTCCTGCAGGCGCGCGGCCGCGGCGCTCGGCACCACCAGGAAGCTCACGCCCTCGGTGCTTTCCCAGTGACCGTCGCGACCCACCGGTAACGGGTTGGCGTAGGCGTCGAGGACCGGCTGACCGGCGGGCAGACCAGTGACGCCGAGACGATAGCCACCGGCCGGCGTGACGATGGCAAACACCGTCATGCCGTCGAGCCGGTCGAAGCGCCACAGCCGCAGCGGCGCGGCCGCCGGCAGGTTGCGCGCGGAGCGCAGCCCGTCGAGCAGCGCCGCCAGCGTCGCCAGCTGCACGCCCGCCGGGCGCAACGAGGAATCCGCCGCGAAGATGGAGAAGGCATTGGTGTTGCCGACGTGCGTGGCCGTGTACTGGAACAGCCGGCGCACGCCCAGTCCGAGCGTGGTGACGACCCCGGCGGCAATGCGCTGGTTGGCGCGGCGCTCCGCCACGAGGCCGGTGCCGTCACGCTCGTTCGGCAGCACCGCGATGCCCGGCGCCCAGAACTCCGTCACGCCGCGCTGGCGGCCGTAACCCATGGATCGCTCCAGTACGTGGGGCACGTGCCAGGTGTTGTCGCCGAGGATGTCGTAGCTGGAGCGATCGAGCAGCGCCAGCACGTCGCGCACCACCTCATCGCGCGCATTGAGAATAATGCGGGCCTGCGGGTCGGCCGCCCGGATCGCGGCGGCACCGGCGGCATGCCATTGGGCGTAGCCGGCCATGTCGGTCCAGCAGCTGCGCAGCGCCGAGTTCGGCTTCCCCGCGTTCTGGACTTCATCGGCGACGGTCCAGTACTGCACCAGCGGCGCGTAGTGGCGGACCATGGCGCCGACGTACTCGCTCCACAGCGCCCGCCGCCGGTCGACATCGAATCGCTCGGCCCAGCGCGGCGTTCGGCAGGGCTCCAGGTGCAGCGTCAGGCCGAAGCCGGCCGCGCGGGCGGCGCCAAGCTCGCTGTCGTACCAGCGGAAGCGGCCACGCTCGGGCTCGACCATGTCCCAGTACATGACGGCGCCGGTGGAAGTCAGCAGGCACAGCCACGTGAACCCGGCGCGCTTGAGGATCCGCAACGGCTCCGCCGCCAGCGTGGCGCAGGCGCCGAACGCGCCGGCGTCGACGGCGACCGCTCGCGGTCGCGGCAGGATGGCAAAATCCGCCGTCGCCAGCAGCGCCGTGCCGTCGAGCAGCTCGGCGCGCCACCAGCCGTTGGGCAGGCGCGGCAATTCGACCGTGCGCTCGAGATAGCCGTCCGCGCCGAGCGTTGCCGGCAACGCCAGCGGCTGGCCCGAACTGCCGGCCAGGCCCTGCAGGCGCAGGCGCCAGCCAGCCAGGGGCAGCGGCAGCGCCGCGCCGTTGTGCGCACGCAGTACCAGCCGCGGCGGCGCACCGCTGTCGAAGATCCGGTCCAAGCCGGCAGCGTTCAGGGTCGCGGCCACGGGACCCGGCGTGTAGGCCGTCGGGCCGCCCTCCTCGATCTGCAGCGCATCCAAGCCGATGCTGCCGGGCCGGGTGCCACGCACCTCGATCGACCAGTACACGTCCACGTCGGCGGTGGGCCGGTAGCGCAGGACCACGCGCCGCCAGATCTTCCACGGCGTGAAGACCTGTTCGGCCAGCGGCGGCGGCGGCTTGGTCACGGCTGCGTCGTGCGCGAGCAGCAACAAGCGGCCGCTCACGGCCGTGTCAGCGCGCAGCGCGGCGCTCAGCGTGTATTGGCGGCCGCCGCGCAGGCGCAGTGGCCGGCTGGCGCGCACCTCGATGCCGTCGGTGCTGGTGAGGGGCGAATAGCCAAAGCGGCTGAGCGGCGCGCGCAGGCTCACGCGCCCATCGGCCGGCTCGCGCTCGTCGAGCGCCAGCGCCGACAGCCCGTCGACATACCATCGGCCGATTGCCAGGCCGGCATCGACGCCAGCCTCGAAGCTGCCATTGGCGACCAGGTTGGTCGCGCCAGCCAGGCCCGGGAGCAACGCCAGGACGCCTGCCAGCAGCCAGGCCCGGGCGCACCGGCTGCCGCCGCCGGTGGCGTGTGCCGATTTCAGGCCGTCACCGCCATGCAGGATCTTGTGGGCGACGTTCTCGCACCAGTCGAACAGGCTCGCCAGCATCAGCCACGGCAGCCAGACGCCGGCCACGGCCGCGATGAACAATCCGCCGGCAACCGGGAACACGTAGTCGATCGCGGTGAACAGGCGGTATTTGGCGCGCGCCTGCTCCGTGTAGCCGGGCAGCTGCGCCAGCACGTCGGCGACGGTCAGTCCGTTCAGGGCGCGCAGCATGGGGCCATCATATACGCCCGGGCATGCGCCTCGACATCGGCCGTTGCGGCCGCTAGCGTGCCTGCCATGCAGTATTGGCTGATGAAGAGCGAGCCGCAGGTCTTCAGCATCGACGACCTCGAGCGGCAGGGGCGCTCGCCCTGGGAGGGCGTGCGGAATTACCAGGCCCGCAACTTCATGCGCGACGGCATGAAGGTCGGCGACCAGGCATTCCTCTATCACTCGAGCTGCGACGTGCCGGGCGTCGCCGGTGTCATGGAGGTCGCGCGGGCGGCCTATCCCGACCCGACGCAGTTCGACCGCCGCTCGCCTTATTACGACGAGGCCAGCACGCGCGAGTCGCCGCGCTGGCTGCTGGTAGACGTCGCCTTCTCGCGGCGCTTCCGCGACGTCGTTCCGCTCGAGCGCCTGCGCGCCGAGCGAGCGCTCGCCGGCATGCAGCTACTCCGGCGCGGCAATCGCCTGTCGGTGATGCCGGTGACGGCAGCCGAGTGGCGCGCCGTCCTCAAGCTCGCCTAGAACTCAGGACTCAGGTGCCGGGTCGCAAGGCCCGGGCCGGGTCACTTCAGCTGCCCGATGACTCCCGATCCAGGATTTCCTGGCGCACTTCGCTGATTTCCGCGGTGCGCGGCGCGGGCCTTATTGCTTCGCAGGGTGGCGTTCGCGGGCAGGCGCCGCTGCGCGGGCAGATGACGCTGGCCTCGACCTCCAGCGCGTCGGCGATCCAGGCGATGTTGAGCACCTTGCCAACCGCGGTGAGCGACTTCGCGGCCGACACCGGCACGGCGGCGTGACCGCCCTTGCGGCGGCAGGCCGACGCGACGGACGCGACGATCCCGGCGGCGTCGTCGCCCTGCGACTCGAGCGCCGGCACCAGATCGACTCCGACCGACAGCACGTGCGGATTGCCCGCCATGTCGCGCGTGCGTACCGAGTGACAGCAGTACAGCAGGGCCCGCTCGCCGTCCTCGAGCACCGAGATCTGCGAGGCGGGTTGCGTGCCGCGCGTCTGGTGCAGCATGCGGAACACGGCCCAGCGCGGGCAGGGGTCGGAGACCATCGCCATATTGCCCCAGGGCAGCGGGATGCCGTTGCCGCGATACACCGCCCGCAGGAAGCCGGGCGGATAGGCATCGAAGAAGTGCCAGTGACGGTAAGGAGACACGGCGGTCATGCGGCGCATGATCACCGCGGGGGTGAGTTCGAGCTTGCGTCCAGCCTCGAGCCGGTGACTCTCGCGGGTGAGGAAGCGGCGGAACGGGAGCTTCGGTCCCAGCAGGGCGCCGGCGAAGAAGCTGCACTCGAAATCGCGCCAGGCGAACAGCACATCCTGCGCGTTCATGCCGCCGCTCGAGCGGCTGTCGTCCGGGCTGCCGCCCATTTCCCCGCCGGTGGCGTGTGCCGATTTCAGGCCGTCACCGCCATGTAGGATCTTGTGGGCGAGGTGCGATGCGAGGTCGAACTTGAGCCGTGCCGGATCCGACTGCAGCTGGCGATTGACGTAGACGGTGTTCGGCGACTCGAAGAACGAGCGGACCATGCTGCGGACTTCGCGGTCGTTGTCGCGGGTCAGGACCGGCTTGCGGTCGAACCAGTGGATGTCGAGACCGTGGCGCCGGCAAAGCCGCAGGAGGTCGTCCACGGCCAGCGGGAAGCGCCGTTCGCCGACTTCCTCGGCCGAGCGCTCGATGTCGGGAAAGTCGTTGCGCGACATCTCCTGGTAGGAGCGGATCAGCAGGTGCGCGAACTGCCGACCGCTGGTGCCGGTCTGCGAGAGCAGCTCCGGAATGGCCGCTTCCAGCAGCTCCCGCGAGAACAGGAACCCGGGCTCCAGCGGCAGGCGCGGAGCCCCGCGGCGGGCGTCGGTGGCCGGGATCTCGACTTCGGGATTTTCGTCAAGGAACCAGCGGGCCGGTTTCTGGAACACTTGGGAGAGCAGGTCGAGCAGGCCGGCGGACGGGATCCGCTGCCCCGTCTCGATCATGCTGAGATAGGAGACCGATGGCGCCAGGTCCGCGTCGAGCTGGATGCAGCGAGCGGAAATGTCCTGCAAAGTCAGGCCGTTGCGCTTGCGCAAGCCGCGGATCTTGGCGCCCAGGAAGTGGCTTTTGCGGAGCAGTCCCGACATGGCGCCTCCTGTGAAATTTACACTGTGAAATTTTTATTGTGAAATTTCGCTCAGTTGAATCCTAGTATCCGCGCAGATGCCCCGCAAGTGCGAGGAAGGACCATGAACGAGCAGATGAAAGCCGATGCCGAGAAACTGCGCCGCGAGTGGGCCGAGAGCCCCCGCTGGAAAGGCGTGAAGCGCGCCTACTCCGCCGACGACGTGGTGCGGCTGCGCGGTTCGGTCCGCATCGACCACAGCCTCGCCCGCCAGGGCGCGGAAAAGTTCTGGCGCCTGCTGCACACCGAACCGGTCGTGGCCGGCCTCGGCGCCGTGACCGGCAACCAGGCGATCGAGGAGGTCCAGGCGGGACTCAAGGCGATCTACTGCTCCGGCTGGCAGGTCGCGGGCGACGGCAACTCCGGCGGCGAGATGTATCCCGACCAGAGCCTCTACGCCGTCGACTCCGTGCCGAAGATGGTCGAGCGGATCAACAATGCGTTCCTGCGCACCGACCAGATCCACCACATGAACGGCGACCATCGCATCGACTGGATGGCGCCGATCATCGCCGATGCCGAAGCCGGCTTCGGCGGCAACCTAAATGCCTTCGAGTTGATGAAGGCGATGATCAAGGCAGGCGCCGCCGGCGTGCACTTCGAGGACCAGCTGTCCTCGGCCAAGAAGTGCGGCCACCTCGGCGGCAAGGTCCTGGTGCCGACGCAGGACGCCGTCAACAAGCTGGTCGCCGCGCGTTTCGCCGCCGACGTCATGGGTGTGCCGACGGTGCTGATCGCGCGCACCGACGCCGATGCGGCCGATCTCCTGCAGAGCGACTATGACCAGCGCGACCACCGGTTCATGACCGGAACCCGCACCAGCGACGGCTTCCACCAGGTGCGCCCCGGTCTCGAGCAGGCCATCGATCGCGGCCTGTCCTATGCGCCGTTCGCCGATCTGCTCTGGTGCGAGACCTCGAAGCCGGACCTGGAGCAGGCGGAGAAGTTCGCAAAGGGCATCCACGCGAAGTTCCCCGGCAAGCTCCTGGCCTACAACTGCTCGCCCTCGTTCAACTGGAAGGCCAAGCTGCCAGAGGAGCGGCTGCTCGATTTCCGCGAGAAGCTCGCCGCAATGGGTTACCGCTTCCAGTTCATCACGCTGGCCGGATGGCATGCACTCAACCTGTCGATGTTCGAGTTGGCGCGTGCCTACCGCGTGCGCGGCATGTCGGCCTATTCCGAGATGCAGCAGCGCGAATTCGCCAACGAGGCGCACGGCTTCCGCGCCACCAAGCACCAGTCGTTCGTCGGCACCGGCTACTTCGACGCGGTGCAGACCGTGATCTCCGGCGGCGAGACCTCGACGACGGCGATGGCTGGCAGCACCGAGACCGAGCAGTTCAAGAGCGCTTCCGGGCACTGAAGGCGTAGCCGGGTTCGCAACGACGATGAACGCGAACCCGGCTGTCTCCCTGTCACGCGAGGTCGCCGCCGCCATTCACGCGGCCTTCGAGGACTACAACGACGCCTTCCGCGTCATCACGCTGCGCGCACAGCGGCGCTTCCAGGAGCGGGAGTGGCAGCTCGGCGCCCGCGATGCCGTCGAGCGCATCGAACTGTACGAGCGCTGCGTCGAGAAGTGCCTCGCCAGCCTGGTCAGCCGCATGGGGCGCCACGTCGCCGATGAGTCGGCGTGGATCGACACGCGTTTCGCCTACGGGCAGCTGATCGAGGACTGCCTGGATCGCGAGTTCTACAAGACCTTCTTCAATTCGCTCACGCGCAAGATCTTCGGCACCGTCGGCGTAAACGATGCGGTCGAGTTCATTGCGCTCGACCTCGAGCCCACGCTGGATGCGGGCACGGTTCCGACGCGTAATTTCACGCCCGGCGGCGACCTGCCGGGTTGCCTTGCCCATGTTCTCGACGGACTGCCGTGGAGTTCGCTGTTTGCCGACATCGCCGCCGCAGCCGCCCGCATCGACGCCGAGATACACGGCTTCCTCGCCGCCCGCGGGCTCGCCCGGCAGATCGTCGAGATCGAGATGCTCGAGCCGGTCTTCTACCGCGGCACGCGCGCGTTCCTCGTCGGCCGTATGAGCGGCAGCGAGTGGACGCTGCCGCTCGTCATCGCCTGTCGCCACGATGCGGAGGGAGTCACGGTCGACGCCGTGATGATGTCCGAGTACGAGGTGCGGCCGTTGTTCGGTTTCTCGCGCTCCTACTTCCATGTCGACCTGGCGACCGTCGGCGCGGCCATCCGTTTCCTGCGCACGATCATGCCCGGCAAGGCGACCGACGAGCTCTACACCGTGCTTGGCCGCGCGCGACAGGGCAAGACCGAGCGCTACCGGACCCTGTTCCGGCACCTGCAGCATTCGAGCGATCTGTTCACGCACGCCGAGGGCGAGCGCGGCATGGTCATGATCGTCTTCACGCTTGAGTCGCTGGACATCGTCTTCAAGATCATCCGCGACCGCTTTGCATACCCGAAGACCGCCACCCGCGAAGAAGTCATGGAGAAGTACCAGTTCGTGTTCCGCCACGATCGGGTGGGGCGACTCGTGGACGCGCAGGAATTCCGCCGCCTGCGGTTCCCGAAGGACCGTTTCGCGCCTGCGCTGCTGGAGGAGCTGCTTGCGGAGGCGGCGCTGACCTGCCGGATCGAGGGCGATGACCTCATCGTCGAGCACTGCTACCTCGAGCGCCGCATGAAGCCGCTCAACATCTATCTGCAGGAGGCCGGGCAGCAGGCAGCCAGGCGGGCGATCCGCGACTACGGGCAGGCGATCCGCGATCTCGCGCTGAGCAACGTCTTTCCCGGCGATCTGCTGCTCAAGAATTTCGGCGTCTCGCGCCATGGCCGGGTGATCTTCTACGACTACGACGAGCTGTGCCTCGTTACCGAGTGCAGTTTCCGCGACCTGCCCGCGCCGCGCGACGACGAGGAAGAGATGCGCGCCGAGCCCTGGTTCTACGTGAGCCCGACCGATGTCTTTCCGGCCCAGTGGCTCAAATTTCTCGGCATCCGCGAGCCGCTGTGCGAGGAGTTCCTGAAACACCACGCGGAAATACTGACGGCAGACTGGTGGCGGCGGTTGAAAGCGAACCACGAGGCGGAGAAGCACGTCGAGGTCATTCCGTATACGGCGCGGACGAGCCGGCATGCGGTGATT